>Ga0315282_10002850_pt1 | contig 31372 bp, 29 predicted proteins | sample YL17G07_20_MG_FD_203693 | JGI IMG/M metagenome (GOLD analysis project Ga0315282, IMG submission 203693) | Sediment microbial communities from Yellowstone Lake, YNP, Wyoming, USA - YL17G07_20 | ecosystem: Environmental > Aquatic > Freshwater > Lake > Sediment | place: USA: Wyoming | collected... | reverse complement strand
ACACAGCGGTCGTCCCCTACGGGATGGAATGTAGGGGTGGCCCGCCGTGGCCACCCAAAGGACTTTCGTTTGACACCCCTATGCGGGAAGGCAGGCCGAGGCGGAAATAGACAAGGAGGTATGAATTAGCGATGAAGCCAGTAAGGATAATTCCTTGTTTGGATATCAAAGATGGACGAGTGGTTAAGGGCGTGAAGTTTGTTAATTTAAAAGACGCCCGTGATCCGGTGGAAGCAGCAGCTGCTTATTGTGCTGAGGGTGCAGATGAGCTTGTTTTCTTAGACATTGCTGCCTCCGTAGAAGGGAGGGCCACCCGTTTGGATTGGGTAAGAAAGGTAAAAAAGGTAACTACTGTGCCTTTCTGCGTAGGAGGGGGCATCAGAGATTTAGAGGATATGCAGGCACTTTTTAATCTTGGAGCAGATAAAGTCTCTATTAACACAGCGGCAGTTAGAAATCCTGCTTTAATAAAAGAAGCAAGTGAAAGATTTGGCAAAGAAAAAGTTGTTGTGGCTATTGATGGAAGGAAAAATCCTCATGGCAGCTCTCGTCCCAGATTAGAAGTTTTGATTATGGGGGGAGAGGAACCTACAGGTTTAGATGTAGTGGAATGGGCGAAGCGAGTTGAAAAATTGGGTGCAGGGGAGATACTTTTAACCAGCAAGGACGCTGATGGTACTAAGGCTGGATACGACATTGAGCTAACTCGCCTCGTTTCGGAATCAGTGAATATTCCCGTGACCGCCTCTGGTGGAGCGGGAAAACTGGAGCATTTCTACGAAGTTCTGACCGAAGGAAAAGCTGACGCAGCTCTGGCTGCTTCTATCTTTCATTATGGAGAATATAGAATCAAAGAAGTGAAAGATTATCTCTCAAGCAAAGGCATCAGTGTAAGAATCTAAAAGAGTAACCCAGTGCGGTAGTCGGGCTCGTCCCCGAGCCCGACAAAACTCTGGGTCAGAGACGACCCAGAGTACCCAGTATCTCCTCTCTCCCCTTGGGGGAGAGGAGAAGGGTGAGGGAGGAAGGGAAAAATGGCGACTAAATACATTTTCATTACAGGAGGCGTAGTTTCTTCGTTAGGTAAAGGGATAACCGCAGCGTCAATTGGATGTTTATTAAAGAGTCGCGGGTTGAGAGTAAATATCCTGAAGATAGACCCTTATCTCAATGTAGATCCTGGAACAATGAGCCCTTTTCAGCATGGAGAAGTTTTCGTTACTGAAGACGGAGCGGAAACCGATTTAGATTTGGGCCATTATGAGAGGTTTCTTGATGTCAATCTGAAACAGACCAGTAATATTACCAGTGGCGTAATCTACGAGGCAGTGATTAGTAAGGAAAGAAAAGGGGATTTCTTGGGGAAAACAGTTCAGGTCATTCCCCATATTACTGATGAGATTAAGTCTCGTATAAAGGCATTATCAAAAAATTCTGATGTAGTAATTACTGAAATTGGCGGAACTACAGGCGATATCGAGGGACTTCCTTTTCTGGAAGCAGCAAGACAGTTCAAGCAGGATGTAGGAGGAGATAATGTCTGTTATATTCACGTGACCCTTGTGCCTTACATACGAGCTGCTGAGGAGATGAAGACTAAGCCCACACAACAGAGTGTAGCTAAGTTAAGAGAGATTGGAATTGAGCCTCAAATAATTATTTGCCGCACTGAAAGACCATTGTCAGAGGAGTTAAGGAGAAAGATAGCATTATTCTGTAACGTCCAGGAAAAAGCAGTAGTCGAAGAAAGGGATGTTTCCACCAGTATCTATGAGGTCCCCCTAATGCTAAAAAGAGAAAACCTCGATACTATTTTATTGGAGATGTTGCGATTGAAGAAGAAGAAGAGCGACCTATCTGAATGGGAAAAAACCGTTAAGAAAATAGGGAATTTGAAAGAAACCGTGACAGTTGGTGTTGCAGGAAAATATACTCAACTGAGGGATGCCTACAAGAGTATATTGGAGGCATTGACTCATGGGGGACTGGGGAATAATGTGAATGTTAAAATAAGGTATGTCGATGTAGAAAGCAAAAAATTACAGGAGGAACTGGAAACTGTGGACGGAATTCTCGTTCCCGGAGGTTTTGGTGAAAGAGGGATTAATGGGAAAATAAGGGTATGCAGATTTGCCCGAGAGAGTAAGGTTCCTTTTCTGGGTATCTGCTTAGGAATGCAGTGCGCCGTAATCGATTTTGCTCAAAACGTCTGCGGAATGAAAGGAGCAAACAGCACGGAATTTGATCCAGATACTCGTTACCCGGTTATAGATTTGCTTCCTGAGCAGAAGAAGATATTTGAAAAAGGCGGAACGATGAGGCTGGGAAATTATCCATGCAGAGTCAAAAGAGGCTCCCTCGCCTTTCGCGCCTATAAAAAAGAACTTGTGTTTGAGAGACATCGACATAGGTATGAGTTGAATAATAAGTTTCGACCCAGGATGCAAGCAAAAGGGCTCGTGGTGACCGGCGAATATGATAAAAAGCATCTGGCAGAAATAGTTGAGCTTAAAGGCCATCCGTGGTTTGTAGCAGTCCAGTTCCACCCAGAATTTAGTTCTAGACCCACGAGGCCCCACCCCCTGTTTAGAGAATTCATCAAAGCCTGCTCGAATAGGAAAGAAAGTATATAGCTTAAGATTTGCTTTTGACCTTCTCCCTCAATTTCTCTCCTCGGCTTAAACTCCTATACTAATATCATAAATATAGATCGTCGTAGTGTTAACGCTCCCACACTTAAATTTCTCTTATATAGAAAAACCTGTTGCTTTTTAAGAAGAATGCTGTTATAATTTAAAAATTGCCAGCGGATTTTTTGGCGGTGGACGGGCTCAATGAATTGAGCCCCTACAGATTCTTGTAGGGGTTCGATTCATCGAACCCGCAAAGGAATATCTTGGAGTGAGAGGATGAGAACTTTTATTGCTGTGGGAATATCCAGTGAAGTTAGGGAAAAGATTGCTAAAATTCAGGCGGAGTTCAAGAAAGGAGATGCGGATGTCAAATGGGTCGAGCCTGAAAATCTCCACTTTACTTTGAAGTTTCTGGGTGAGGTGAGTAAGGAGAAAATTTCCGGAGTGATTGAAAAAACAAGACTGGCAGTTTCCGGAATTTCCAATTTCAGAATTCACCTTTCTGGGTTAGGTAGCTTTCCCAACCTTAAATTTCCCCGGGTGGTCTGGGTTGGGGTAAAGGAAGGTAGTGAGGAACTGAAAAATCTAAGTACAAGGATTGAAGAAAACCTTTCCCAACTGGGATTTGCTAAAGAGAAGAGAGAATTTTCTGCTCATTTGACGATTGGCAGGGTCAGGTCTCCGAAGGGGAAGGAGAAATTGGTTAAGAAAATCGAGGAATTGGAAGGTAGTGACGTGGGAGAATTTTCTGTGGACAGGGTCTTAGTTATGGAGAGCCAGCTGAGTTCGAAAGGACCCACTTACAGGATAATAGAAGAAGTAAACCTGAAATGATTATTAAGAATTTGGAATGAATCACGCACAAATTGAATTTGTGCCTACAGGTGTGGAATAACTATGAAAATATTAGGGATGGATTATGGGGAGAAAAGGATTGGGTTGGCAGTGAGTGACGCTTCAAATATGGTTGCGGGTAGTCTGAAAGTTTTAAAGAGAAACGGAACTCGTAGTTGGCTTGGGGAGATAAAAGCAATTGTAGAGCAGAATAAGATTGAAAAGATTGTTATTGGTTTACCTAAAAATATGAATGGTTCCCTGGGCGAGAAAGGGAAAGAGGTCTTGGCATTTGTGAAAGTTCTGGAAAAAGTGGTAAGAGTGCCGATAGCGACCTGGGATGAAAGGTTAACAACTGTCAGTGCAGAGAAGGTGCTTCTACAGGCAGAGTTATCAAGGAAAAAAAGAAAAGATATTTTGGATAAACTTTCTGCCTGCATAATTTTGCAGAACTATTTGGACAGTATTGGGTCGGGTCAAGAAGAGAGGAGGGGAGAGAACAATAAATGAGAATAATAAGAATAGGTGTTGTAATCCTGTGCTTATTTATTCTGGGAATGTCGCTGCTCTTCATTTTGTCTCATCGTCCGGCCAAAACTTCTCTGGTAACAATAGAACAGGGAATGACTGCCGAGGAGGTAGGCGATTTACTAAAAAGGGAAGGTTTGATTTTCAGTAGAAATTTCTTTCTATTTCTCCTCGGACTCAAAGGTGCTCAGAATAGAATTAAAGCAGGAGTCTATGAGATAGATTCTAAGGAAGGCATCTATCGAATTACAAAGAAACTCATTTTAGGAAAGAGCGAAAGAGTAAGGTTGATTGTTCCAGAGGGGGCTACTGCCAATCAGATAGCCCAATTGATTGAACAGAAAGGACTTGGATCGAAAAACAAATTTCTAAAGATTGTTGAGAAGAAAGAATTGGAGGGATACCTTTTCCCGGACACCTATCTTATAGATTACAATGCCTCAGAGGAAAAAATCATTGATATGATGATTGACCAATTTAACAAGATGTTTACAAAAGAGATGGAAGAGACAGGGAAGAAGTTCAACTTCACAAAGAGGGATGCTGTAATTCTGGCTTCCATAATAGAGAAAGAGGCTGCCCGGGATGAAGAGAGAACGCTGATTTCTGCTGTATTCCATAACCGCCTGAAAAAAAGGTGGTACTTAGAATCCTGTGCCACAATTCAATATGCGCTGGGAAAACATAAGCCTAAGTTGAGCTATGAAGATTTGAAGGTGGACTCTCCATATAATACTTATACCCATTTCGGTCTTCCACCCGGACCTATTTGTAATCCTGGTCTAGCGTCTATTAAGGCCGCCGTGTATCCAGCCGAGACCGATTTGATGTTCTTTGTTACTCAAGGAGAAGGCACCCATAGATTCTCTAAATACTATGAGAAACATCTGGAAGTCCAAAAGAAAAAATTAGATAAAAAGTGAATTTTATGAGCGGAAGAAATGCCTGAATTGCCAGAAGTAGAAACAATAAGAAGAGGATTGGAAAAGAGAATTTTGGGAAAGAAAGTGAACAGAGTGGAAATAAACACAGATAGGATGTTGAAAGAGCCTTCCCCGAAAAGATTTAAGGAAGAAGTGGAAGGGAAAATTTTTGAAGAGGTTATCCGTCGAGGAAAGTACTTAATTTTAGTATTATCGTCCGGGAAGAAGATAGTGGTCCATCTTAGAATGACCGGGCAACTAATTTACGGAGAAAAGGATATAAACAGCAGAGTATTCTTTCTCCTGTCAGACGGCAAGTATTTGAACCTTAATGACAGGAGGCATCTGGGAGAAATCAGATTGGTAGAAAACTGGGAGAAGGTTCCAGGCATTGCCAAGATTGGGATGGAGCCTCTGGAAGAGAATTTTACGCTCAAAGTTTTTGCTGAAATGTTAACTAAAAAGAAGGCTAAAATCAAACCTTTATTGATGGATCAGGAGTTCTTAGCTGGCCTGGGAAATATTTATGCTCAAGAGTCGCTGTTCAAGGCAGGGATTCATCCAGAAAGGCAAGCTCACCGGCTCAAGCGGGATGAGGTGAAGACGCTATTTTCTGAAATAAAGAAGGTCCTACGGGAAGCTATAAATTGCAGGGGGTCGTCATTAAGTAGTTATGTTGATGTGGAAGGAAGAAGAGGGAGTTTCTACTCTCGCCTCCGAGTCTATGGACGGGGTGGTGAGCCTTGTGTTAAATGTAAGACGCCTTTGAAGTTTATTAAACTTTCTGGTAGGGGAACGAGTTTCTGCCGGAAGTGCCAAAAATAGCACAGATTGAATCTGTGCCTACAACACGATTTGTAGGCACGGTTTTAACCGTGCAAAAAAGGTCGCCATAATGGTACTTGATAGATAGATAATACTCAGGAGGAAATATGGAAAAAGAAAAGTTCAGATTAATTCTTTTTTTGTGGATTTTTCTGGCGGCTGTACTATTTCCTCCCTCAGTTAGCGCGTGGGGAAGAAAACCGCCCTCAGAACCAAAGACAGTCGAGGAGAGAATTGCACGCAAGTTTCACATTGAACAGAGCATTGTTCTGGCTTTGGAAGAGAGAGGTTATGGGACAGAAGAGGTTATTAAACTTTTGATTCTGGCAACCGCCACGGGTAAGAGACCCGATGAGATTAGCATCCTGAAGGAGGAAGGGATGGGCTGGGAAGAGATTGCCAAAAGGCATGGAATTGAAACGGACACTCTCGGTATGGAAACCCAGAAACTCTTATCCGAGGTGGAGGAAAAGAAGGAAGAAGGAATAGAAGAGGAGAAGGAGCCAGAAATCGAACTCGAAATTGAAAAAGAATTAAGAAAAGAGCTGGAAATGGAAAAGACGGAATCGGATGAGTTACGTTGAACTTTATGAGAGAGGTATCTTAAAAAAAAGAAAGGAAAAGCTTAATAAATTACTTGAGAAGTGTCACCTTTGTCCCAGAAAATGCCTGGTAAATCGGTTGCAAGATGAGAAAGGTTTTTGCGGAGCGGGCAGAAGAGTAGTAGTTTCCAGCTATAACCTCCATTTTGGTGAAGAGCCGCCAATTTCAGGCTATCGTGGTTCGGGTACCATCTTCTTTACCCACTGTAACCTTCGCTGTTGTTTCTGTCAGAATTACCCTATAAGCCAGTTGGGAAATGGCCAGGAAGTGGATATTTCCGAACTGGCTACAATGATGACAAAGTTACAAAAGCTTGGGGCACACAACATAAATTTTGTTACTCCTACCCATTTCGTTCCCCCAATCGTCGAGGCCTTAGAGGTTGCAGTAGGAGAGGGCTTAAAGATTCCACTTGTATATAACTCAGGTGGGTACGACTCCGTGGAGACTCTTCAACTTCTGGATGGTATAGTGGATATCTATATGCCTGACGCTAAGTATTCCAGTCCCGAGACTGCCCGTAGATACTCCAAGGCAGACGACTATTTCGAAGTTAACAAAAAGGCGCTTCTGGAAATGCATCGTCAAGTTGGTGACCTGAAAATGGATAAAGAAGGGATTGCCAATCGGGGACTCCTTATTCGCCACTTGGTGATGCCGGAAGACGTGGTTGGTTCTCGAAAGGTCTTAGAGTTCATTGCCAAGAATATTTCCCAAAATACCTATATGAGCATTATGGCTCAGTACCACCCTGCTCACCTCGCTTTCGAATTTCCAGAACTGTCAAGAAGGATCTCTAAAAGGGAATATGATGCAGTGTTGAAGATGGCAGATGAATTGGGGCTGGAAAGAGGTTGGAGACAGGACTTTTGAGAATAAATTTTTATTTGCAATGCAGGGATAAAATTTGCTAAATTTAAAAGGAATGAAAGTTAAAAATCTTCATTCCTGGCAGGTATCTCCCGAGGATGCCAGAAAAATCCAGGAGAAGTTGAGAGACAAAGTTGTATTGAGAAGTACTTTTAGGTCGGTAAGTCAAATACGTTTTATCGCCGGTTGCGACGTTGGGTATGATGAAAAGAAGCGAAAGGCCTATGGCAGTGTAGTTTTGCTTACTTTCCCTGAGTTGAAACTGGTGGAAAAAAAGGGAGTTATGAAGTCCTCTGAGAAAATATTCCCTTACTTCCCCGGATTACTCACCTTTCGCGAGGGCCCTGTTCTAATAGCTGTGTTGAGGAGATTGGAAAGACCTCCTGATTTGATCATTTTCGATGGTCAGGGGATTGCACATCCTCTCAGGTTTGGTCTGGCTACCCATATGGGTCTTTTGCTGGGGCTTCCCACAATTGGCTGTGCCAAATCAGTTCTATATGGCCATTACGAGGAGCCTGTAAATTTGAGAGGAGCTTATACTTTTTTGAAGGATGAAAGGGGAGAACTGATTGGGGTAGCTCTCCGCACTAAGAGAAATGTAAAGCCTATATTTGTTTCTCAGGGGTATAGGATTGACCTGGACCAGGCATTGGACGTTACCTTGACTTGTTGCAGGAGGCAAAAGATCCCCGAACCTTTAAGATTGGCACACTTGGAGACAGTGCAAGCTCTGAAAAACTAACTGAAAATATAGTTCATTATGGAAGGTGTGACAATCGCAAGGACTCCAAGAAAGGAGTAGCGAAGCAGAGCTTCGCGTTCTGGCACTCTAAAGAGTGCCCGACCAATGGCACTATAAAAGGAGGAATGGATGGTCAGAAAACCAGCACAAGCAGGAAGGTTCTACATGAAAGAGCCGGAAGCACTAAGAGCACAGGTTGAAAAATATCTCAGGAAGGATATTAAGAAAGAGGAGGTTTTGGGAATAATGGTTCCTCACGCAGGTTATTTATATTCAGGAAAAGTGGCTGGAGCAGTCTATTCTAAGATTAACTTACCCGACACTATTATCATTATCGGGCCCAACCATACTGGTATTGGTGCGGAGATTGCTATAATGGCGGAGGGTGAGTGGGAAATGCCGAATGGCAGAGTAGAAATAGATTCTTCCCTGGCCAAAGAGTTACTTTCGGAGGTGAGGGACATAGCCCAAGAGGATAAAGAGGCACATTTACACGAGCATTCCCTGGAGGTACAGCTCCCATTTATTCAGTATTTCAAAACCGATTTCACCATGGTGCCCATCTGTATGCGAGACCAGCCAGCGTCAACCTGCAGAGAATTGGGTAAGGCGTTAGCTAAAGTAATCAAATCTAAAACGCCTTGTTTAATTGTTGCTTCGTCGGATATGACCCATTATGAGTCCCAAAAGGATGCTGAAAGAAAAGACAGGTTAGCAATTGATAAAATCTTAAAACTTGATCCGGAAGGCCTGCTGAAAACGGTAATAGATGAAGATATTTCGATGTGTGGCCCAGGACCAACAGCCACAATGATTTTTGCCTGTAAAGAGCTGGGAGCAAAGAGGAGTGAACTGGTGTTGTACAATACCAGCGCAGAAGCCACAGGGGATTACTCCGCGGTCGTGGGATACGCAGGCGTTATCGTCAAGTAGAGAACAAAAGTCCCTGGAGTAGCCCCGATTTATCGGGACGCTTTAAGGCGCAGACTGAAGTCTGCTACTCCAAATAAACGCGGACTGAAGTCTGCTACTCCAAAGGGAGGAAAGTATGTCAGAACTGAGGAAAGATCCCATCTCGGGAAGATGGATGATTACTGCTACGAGGAACGAGGTGGACGCACCGTTTGGTTTCATCACTGTCCGCAAAGAGGAGAGGGAGGGAGACTGTCCTTTTTGTGAAGGAAGGGAACTGGAAACTCCGCCAGAAGTATTTGCGCTACGTAAGGAGAAGAGTAGGCCCGATACGCCTGGATGGACGGTGCGTGTAATTCCGAGTAAATTTGGAGTGGTAGAGCTCAATGAGGAGATAGAAAGGAAAGGAGTGGGTGACTTCTTCTTTTTTGATACAATTAATGGATACGGAGTCCATGATATTGTAATTGAATCTCCTTTACACATAACACATATTTCGGAGCTTCCGCTTGAGCAGATACAGAAGGTTCTCCTGGTATATCAGATTAGGTTAAGGGAGTTGAGAAAGAATTCCCTTCTAAAATATGGTCTCATTTTCCGCAATCAAGGTTATGCGAGAGATATTTCCATGCTGCACGTGCATTCTCAGATAATCGCGCTACCCTTGATTCCTAAAAGCATTAAGGATGAATTAGCTTCAGCCAAGATTTATTATGAAGAGAAAGAAAGGTGTATCTTCTGTGACATAATTAAGCAAGAACTATATTCCCATGAGAGGATCGTTAGCGCTGGAGATAAATATATCGTTCTGTCTCCTTTTGCCTCCCGCTTTCCATTTGAAACGCAAATTCTTCCCAGAAGACACGAATGCGATTTTGCAAATGTGCCTGAAGAGGATCTCTGGGAGTTGGCAGAGGAATTGAAATCGACTATTATGAAAACTGTCAAGTTGTTGAAAGACCCTCCTCTGAATTTTGTTCTCCATACTGCTCCCTTTATGGTTCCCGAGGCGGGATTCTGGCTCACTATTAGAGAGGACTACCATTGGCATATTGAGGTTCTACCTCATGCCATGCCTGCCAGGGGTTTTGAGTGGGGCGGCGATTTCTATATTAATCCACCCTCCCCAGAAGCAGCGGCGAGGTTCCTCAGGGAGGTGGAGGAGTAGATAGGGAATGAAAAATAGAGAAGTTGTGAAATTACTTCAGGAACTCGGACAACTTTTGGAATTAAAGGGAGAGAACCCTTTCAAAGTGCGCTCCTACGAGAAAGCAGCTCAAAATATTGCCAGTCTCACTGAGCCGATTGAAGAGTTCGTAAGTCAAGATAAGTTAGAAACCATTCCTGGTGTAGGGGAAGGGATAGCAAAGAAGATTAAGGAATATTTGGAAGCCGGCAGGTTAAAATATTTTGACGATTTGAAAAAAGATTTTCCTGAAGGGCTTCTGGAAATCCTCTCTGTTCCGGGAATAGGACCTAAAACAGCGAAAACTCTATATGAGGAGTTAAAAATAAAGAGCCTTACCCAACTGGAAAAAGCAGCTAAACAGCACCGTTTAAGTGAGCTTCACCGACTGGGGGAGAAGACAGAGGAGAATATACTAAGAGGCATTCAATTATTGAGAAAAGGTGGGGAAAGGATTCTTCTCTCCTCAGCCCTATTTTTGGCAAAACCAATTATGGAGGACTTGAAGAAGTGTCCCGGCGTTAAAGATTTAACTCTGGCTGGCAGCATTCGAAGAAAAAGGGAAACTATTAAAGATATAGATATTTTATGTACCGCAAAGAAGTCTGATGTAGTAATGAGTAAGTTTGTGAGTCTTCCTCAGGTAAAGCAGATACTGGCTCAGGGGGAGACTAAATCGAGCGTAATTCTCGATGAGGACATACAGGTTGACCTGAGGGTGATTAAGCCAGAATCTTATGGAGCAGCCCTGATGTATTTTACTGGTTCTAAAGACCATAATATTGCTCTTCGCGAATTGGCTCGAAAAAAAGGGTATAAGATAAACGAATACGGCCTGTTTAAGCTGGGAAAGAATTTAGCTGGAGTTTCCAGTCGGGGAAAGGGAGGTGATTCGGCAAGAGCGGTAAGAGAAACAAGGGTGGCTGGCAGGACCGAGGGAGAGGTATATAAGAAATTGGGACTTCAGTATATTCCACCAGAAATAAGAGAAGGCTCGGGGGAAATTGAGATGGCTTCCCGAAACAAGATTCCTCGACTGATTGAAGAGAGTGACATTAGAGGTGATCTGCATGTTCATTCCCGTTACAGCGATGGGGCAGCCAAGCTCTCAGAAATTGCAGAAAAGGCAAAGGGTATGAGGTTAGAGTGGGTGGGAATTTGTGACCATTCCCAATCACTAAAAGTTGCTGGAGGTCTCGACCCTGATATAGTTTACGAGAAGATCGGAGAGACAAGAAAATTTAATCAGAAAAGCAAAGACTTTAAGGTTCTCTGCGGCATGGAAGTTGATATCCTTTCGGATGGGTCCTTAGATTATGACGATGAGCTCCTATCTCAACTAGATCTGGTTATCGCTGCCATTCATACCGGATTCAAACAGTCGGAGGAGCAGCTAACGGGAAGAATAATCTCTGCAATGGAGAACAGGTATGTCCATATGATTGCCCATCCTCAAGGTCGGCTATTGGGGAAGAGGGAACCATATGCATTAAATATGGAGAAAGTTTTAAGGACTGCTCAGAAAACGCAGACTTTCTTAGAAATCAATGCCTATCCAGAAAGGCTCGACCTATATGATATCTATTGCAGGAAGGCAAAAAAGCTGGGTATCCTTATGGGAATTGGAACAGATGCTCATACCCTGAATCAGATAGAGAATTTCTACTTAGGAGTTGCAGTCGCTCGTAGAGGCTGGCTTGGGAGAAAGGACCTCTTGAACACTCTTTCGTACAATGAATTAATTAAGACTTTAAGGAGAAAAAGATGTGCGCTGAGTTGAGAAGAGATATAATTTCGGGATGCTGGATCATTACAAACACTAAGAGGAAAGAGGAATTCTTCCAATCTTTGGAGCCTGGAGCAAGGATTGAAGGGAAGCCCTGTCCTTTCTGCCCGGGAAATGAGAAAGAGACACCTAAAGAGATTTATGCTTTGAGAAAGCCCGGTACTCTGCCAGATGAGCCGGGTTGGAGTATAAGAGTCTTTCCCAGCAAAGAGAAGGTGCTTGAAATAGAGAAGGAATTGGAGAGGCGTGGTGCGGGCATATATGATGCGATGAATAACGTGGGAGCACATGAGTTAATAATCGAAAGCCCTGAACATATCAAAAATTTAAGCGATTTGCCCAATGAACAGATAAAAAATGCCCTTATCGTTTATCAGAAAAGAATTATTGATTTGAAAGGCGATAAGCGTTTCAGATACGCTATAGTTTTCAAGAATCAAAGACCAAGCTCTCCTTTCCGACTGGGACATACTCATTCTCAGTTGGTCGCCCTGCCCCTTACTCCCCAGAGCGTAAAAGATGAACTGGAAAATGCTAAAAGTTACTACATCGAGAAAGAGCGTTGTGTCTTCTGTGATGTGGTTAGAGAGGAGCTGGGCGCGCGGCTAAGAATAGTTGAGGAGAATCAATCTTTCATCTCCTATGTGCCATTTGCTCCGCGTCTTCCTTTTGAAACCTGGATCCTCCCTAAGAAACACAATGCAGATTTTACTCAGGAGGACGAGAGTACACTTTTCGATTTTGCAGCTATCATGAAAGTGACTTTAGGCAAGATTTGTAAACTGCTGGACGATCCGCCGCTCAACTATATGATTCATTCCATACCTTACATGCGGACGAAGACTGGTTACTGGAAGACAATACATAAAGATTACCATTGGCATTTAGAAATACTTCCCCATATTGTGAAGGTTGAGGGTTTTTCTTGGAGTTCTGGTTTCTATATCGAGCCACTCTCTTCGGAGATAACAGCAGAACTTCTGCGAGAAACAAAACTATAGAGTGGATAGGATTTGAGAGATAGTTTGTTCATCGCTTAGGAATTTTTTGACGCCAAAAAACTTCGGACTCTGCAGGGCGCAAATCAAAACTCCTCGCTTCGCTCGTCGGACAATGATTTGCTTTGCGGGTGGGAAGCTATGTGCTTTAGCACATAGAGGAATCACATTATAGCCTAATCTTCCGCTTTAGCGGAAGCAGGGTCATCCTCGTTTTTTGGCTAAAATTCCAAACGCTCTTCACAAACTATCTTTCAAATGTGAGTTACGAGTGGCGGTGGAAAGCTTATGCTTTGATGCTACACCGGTAAACGGGAGGTGGTGAATAATGGTAGGATTAGTTCTAATCAGGTTGGAAGCAGGAAAGGAAGAAGCAGTTCTCGCTAAAATCAGAGATGTAAAAGGCGTCAAAAAAGTTCAGGCTGTGTTTGGTCGGTGGGACCTTGTAGCCACTGTGGAGGCTTCGGATTTAAGTGCCCTGACTTCAGTGGTGATTAAGAAAATTAGGGCAATCGACGGAGTTTCTGCTACGGAAACTCTGATTTCTACCGCGCTTTAGATTATAATGGGTAATAGGTGATGGGTAATGGGTGATTTGAAATTTGAAATTTGGATTTTGGATTTTGTCATTTGGATTTTGGATTTTGTAAAAGGGGGAGGTGAGAGAGGATGAAGGAAATAACCGATTTGCTCAGTGAAACTAATTCCCATGTAATAAGAGAAGTCTTGGATTCAGGAGGAGTCGTTTTGGGAATAAAGGCCGAAGGATTTGCTGAAGTTCTTGTTGAAGACCGAAAGCTTACAGATAGTCTGGCAAAGAAAGTTGAGACAGAGGCTGGAGTTAAAGGATTTATCTCCACCGATGAACTACCAAAATATGGTCTCAACAAGCAAGACAAAAGGAACATCGAAGAGGCTTTCGGGGTAAAGGAAGGCGATGTGGTTATTCTGGTAGCTGACCAGAAGGAGAAAGCGGAAAAAGCAATCCAGATTATTGAGAAAGAGATAGCTAAACGCAAAGAATAATCTACTGCTTTGGGAGATAAATGAGAAGAGTTTTCTTGAGCGTAACTCTTATTTTTCCTTTTCTATTTCTTCCCATTTTTGGAATGTTCGTAGAACGGATAGGCGCCTCAGTTCTTCAAGGAGGTAAAGGGAAAGTGAAGGAAAAAAATATTAAGTTACCCCGGCCTAAGACAGCTGGCAGGATAAGCCTCGAGGAGGCGATAGTTAGGAGGCATTCGGTTAGGGAGTTCAGCAAGAAAGAATTGTCTTTAGATGAGATTTCTCAGCTCCTCTGGGCTGCCTATGGGCAGAGGGATGGCGATTCGGCGACAGGTGCTTCCAAAACCGTTCCCTCAGCAGGTGCTCTCTATCCAATGGAGATCTATCTTGTTTCTTCTAACGGGGTCTTCCACTACCTTCCTTCAAGCCATAGTTTGGAAGAGATGTCGGACAAAGATCTCCGCTCTTCTCTTTCCGGCACTGCCTTATGGCAGGAGGCAATCGCCCGGGCAGCGGTCGATTTTGTAATTGCTTGTGTATATGATAGAATATGTTTGAAATATGGAGAAAGGGGCATCAGGTATGCTCACATAGAAGCAGGCCATATAGCTCAAAATATCCACCTTCAGGCAGTCTGTCTGGGTTTGGGTTCAGTTCCTATTGGCGCATTTAGCGACACTGCTGTACAAAAAGCGCTGTATCTGCCAAAAGACAATATACCCCTCTACATTATCCCGGTAGGCTACCCAAAATAGTAGGACATGCAAAAAAATAGAGTTGACCCCATTTTTATGAGAAAGGTTATTACAGTTGTTGTCGTTGCAGTAGCAGTTGCTCTTACTGGGTTACTCGTCCATTTTGCAAAAAGACCCTCCCTTAGACCAAAGGATAGAATACCCACCATTGAACAACATCCTCCCCAACCAGCATATGGGGATACAATCATCGAGGCATCCATTGGAGATGCCAGTTTTTTGAATCCCATTCTTGCCAGTGACAGCGCTTCCGGTGATATAAATGGTTATGTCTATAATGGTCTAGTCAAGTATGACAAAAATCTCAAGCTTATAGGAGACCTGGCAGAATCGTGGGATATATCGGAAGACGGACTGGTAATTACCTTCCATCTTCGCAAAAATGTGAAGTGGCATGACGGAGAACCTCTCACCAGTGATGATGTAAAATTTACTTATGAAAAGTTAGTCGATCCCAATACGAAGACACCCTATGCTTCAGATTACCTTATGATTGACAGGTTTGAAATTGTTGACCCTTACACTGTGAAGATAAGATATAAGGAGCCTTTCTCTCCTGGAATGGAAAGTTGGGGCATGGGAATTATTCCCAAGCACATTTTTGAGAAAGGAGATTTTAATAACCATCCTGCAAACCGGCAGCCCATTGGAACAGGACCTTACAAATTTGTGGAGTGGAAGACAGATGAGCGGATAATATTAGAAGCAAATGGTAATTATTTTGAAGGAAGACCATATATCGACCGTATAATCTACAGGATTGTGCCAGACCAGGCGGTGCAGTTTTTGGAACTGAGAAAGGGGACAATAGATACAACGGGGCTGACCCCAGACCAATTCCAAAAAGAAGCCGTAAGCGAGGAGTTTCTCGCTAACTTTAACAAATTTCGCTATCCCAGTTTTGGATATACTTATCTTGGCTATAACCTGAAAAACCCACTCTTTAAGGATAAGAGAATTCGTCAGGCAATAACTTATGCCATAAACAGACAGGAAATTATAGATGGAGTTCTTCTGGGACTGGGTCAAATCTCCACAGGACCCTTTCCTCCCACCTCGTGGGCTTATAATAAAGATATTCCTGTTTACGTGCATAATCCCGAAAAATCTAAGGAATTACTCTATAATTGTGGCTGGCAAGATAGAGATGGCGATGGAATTTTAGATAAGGACGGGAGACCATTCAGTTTTACCCTTACGACCAATCAGGGAAACAAGATGCGCGAGCTTTGTGCCACGATTATCCAGTCCAACCTGAGAGAGGTTGGGATCCAAGTAAAGATTCGCATCTTGGAATGGGCTGCTTTCATTCATCAGTATATTGACAAGAAGAATTTTGATGCAGTAATTCTCGGCTGGAGCCTCTCCCGGGACCCGGACCAGTATAGTATCTGGCACTCATCCCAGATAAAGGAGGGGCAGTATAATTTCATTTCCTATAGCAACCCGGAAGTGGATCGCCTCTTATTGGAAGGACGGCGTACTTTCGATATGGAGAGGAGAAAGGAAATCTATCATAAGATTCATGCCATTCTAAGTGAGGAGCAACCCTATACTTTCTTATATGTAGCTGATGCCCTCCCTGTAGTCCAGAAGAGGTTTCACGGTATTGAAGTGGCTCCTGCGGGCATTGGCTATAACTTCATCAAATGGTATGTGCCAAAAGACCAGCAGAAATACAGCCGATAGTTAATTATGAGTTATGAATTACAATAGATAGTCTCACTGTAGGCACAGATTCAATCTGTGCCTAATCAAAATACGAATATCTAAGTTCATCATCTGGAGTCCTTGCGAAACGCGTAGGGGCGACCCTTGTGGTCGCCCATAAAAAATCACTCTGACCCCTTTTTTAGGATAGAAATAGTTCAAAATTTTGGAGGGAGGAGATGGTAGCGCAAAGGCTCGATCCCAAAATTTTCAATATCCCGGTTGAGAAAATAAGAAACGGTTGGTATAGTGACAAGTATTTTGTGCGTACCAAGGAAATTCTGGAGAGGACCCATCGCCACACTCGAGTGTTTATGCAGGTATTCTGTCGCAAAGAGGCTGTTCTCTGCGGAATGGATGAAGCTATTGCTATATTGAAGCTCGGCGCAGTCAATCCAGAGAATTTAAGTATAAGGGCCCTTCACGATGGAGACAGAATTAAACCTTTAGAGACCGTGATGACTATTGAGGGAGACTACAGCACCTTTGCTCACCTGGAAACTGTATATTTGGGCGTGCTGGCAAGGGGAACAGCAGTAGCTACTGCTGTAAAGAAAGTGGTAGATGCAGCAGATGGAAAAACAGTCCTCTTCTTTCCGGCAAGATTTGACCATTACAGGGTGCAGGAGGCAGATGGGTATGCTGCTTATATTTCGGGTGCTATCGATGTTTCCACTGATGCTCAGGGTTCATTGTGGGGAGGAAAAGGGATAGGAACTATTCCCCACGGACTTATAGCTGCCTATGGGGGAGATACGGTTGCATCAGCAAAAGCATTTGATAAACATATGGATAAAGATATTCCCAGGATAGTTCTGGTTGACTTTGACAACGATTGCATAGGGACTTCTCTGGAAGTTGCTAAAGTTCTTGGCAAGAGGCTATGGGGAGTGAGGTTCGACACAGCCAGCGACCTCCGGGATAAATCGGTTAAGGGGAAAGGAAAGAATTCCTATGGTGTTTCTCCTGAACTCTGCCGGAAGGCGAGAAAATGTTTTGATGAGGCGGGGTTCAGTCACATAAAGATAGTTATTTCCAGCGGATTTGACGAAGAGAGAATAAGGCATTTTGTCAAGCTTGGTGTGCCATTTGACGCAGTAGGGGTGGGTTCTTCCCTTTTTAGAGAGAAGATAGACTTCACTGCCGATGTGGTGATGGTGGAGGGTAAGCCTTGTGCTAAGGTAGGGCGCCAATACAATCCTAATCGCAAATTAGAATTGGTCGAGTAACATAACTCATAACTCATAATTCATAATTCATAATTAATTACTGGATGGATAGAGATGGAAAAGAATGGTTCGTTGGAGGACGAGAATAGAAGAATTCGCTATCTGAAGATGATAGTGAACTTGGGTCTGGCTCTCCTTCGTCAGGAGCGCCTTTCGCGAAGAGAAGCTGAACAGATAGTCGAGTCTATTCGGCGCTCGGCATTAAGGATGTTCCCTGGAAAAGAAAGCACTTGGGAAATAGTTTATGCTCCGCGCTTTCGTCGAGCCATTGAGGAGAGGTGGGGGAAGAGTACAGCACGGGAAAGTTAAAATTTATAAGAGATTTTTCCCGGGAAGATAACCAGTTTGTCTCCCGGGATTTTTTTATTTAATTAATGGCACCGTAAACGGCGCCCGACCAATGGGCGACCGCAAGGGTCGCCCCTACGTGTGGTTGGGCACTCTTTGTAGCAGCAAAGCGTAAGCTTTGCTTCCTCATGACGCGGAGCTAGCGCTCCGCTACTCCTTTTCAGAACTGGAGTGGCGAAGCTTCGCTTCGCCATTATAAGGCAGAGGTTCGCTCTGCCGCTACAGGAGTTGAGGGTAAATTGGCGAAAGAATTCATTTTTTGCTTGACAAAATAAGAAAGTTGGGGTATAATCGCCATTGTTGTGGGGAAAAGTGGTGTAAGGTGGTGAAATAAGTGCTCATCGGACAATATTCCCATTCCTTAGATGGAAAGAACCGACTCTTCATTCCTGCCAGACTTCGTCAAAACTTCAGAAGGTTTGTTATCACTTCCGGCTTGGAAGGTTGTCTATTTGTTTACACTCCCGAAAACTGGAAAAAAATCACAGAAAGGCTAAAAGCTCTTCCTTTAACTAAAGCTGACGCCCGGAAGTTTTTGCGCACTTTCCTTTCCGGAGCAAGCGAATGTCATCTGGATGACCAGGGAAGGATACTCATTCCCAAGAACCTATCCAACTATGCGAACATAAGAAAAGAGGTAATAGTGGTGGGGGTGTTAGACCGCATAGAGATTTGGTCAAAAAGCAACTGGGAGCTTTACCAGAAGGAGGCTGAAAAGAAGTTTGCTGAGGTAGCTGAGAAATTGGTAGACCTTGGAATCTGACACTCCCGCTTAGACGCAGACTAAAGTCTGCTACTCCTAGACGCAGACTAAAGTCTGCTAATCCTTAACGCAGGCTGAAGCCTGCGGCTACCATTTCACAAAATGGAAGAGTCAACACACATTTCAGTTCTCCTTGACGAGGTGATAGATAACCTTAAGTGCCTGAGAGGAGGAATCTACATAGATTCTACTCTGGGCGAAGGTGGTCATGCTCAAAGGATACTGGATGCGATCTTGCCAGGTGGGCTTTTGATCGGAATCGATCAGGATGGAAAAGCGATAAGAAGGGCAAAGGAAAATCTTGAAAGATATGAAGAAAACTTGCTCACTTTTGAGAAAAACTTTTCTGAAATTGGAAATATTCTAAAGTCATTGAAAATTGAGGAAGTAGATGGGATTCTATTTGACCTGGGTTTGTCGAGCCTACAATTGCAAGACGCCGAGAGGGGTTTTAGCTTTCAAAGGGACGGACCGTTAGATATGCGGATGTCAGAAAAAATCAAATTAACTGCGGGATATCTCCTGAACAATCTTTCTTTCGATGAACTTGTAGAGGTTCTATTTAAGTATGGAGAAGAACGGTGGGCTAAACGAATTGTGAGGGCAGTGGTTGAGTCCCGACGGGAAAGGCCTTTAGAAACAACCTTTCAATTAGTAGAAATCATTAAGAGAGCAGTTCCCCGCTCAGCCTGGCCCAGAAAGATTCACGTGGCGACCAGGACTTTTCAGGCATTGCGAATAGCAGTAAATGATGAGTTAATGGTTTTGGAGAAAACACTTCCTCAAGTAGCAGGGTTTCTAAAAAAGGGCGGTAGGATTTGTATCATTTCTTACCATTCTCTCGAGGATAGGATTGCTAAGACCTTCTTTCGGGAATATAGAGAGAAGGGCTTGAAGGCAGTCTTTCCTAAGCCAATTACTCCCACAAGACGAGAACTTCAAATGAATCCTCGTTCCAGAAGCGCAAAATTAAGGATAGGAGAAATGGATTCCCCTCACCCTGACCCTCTCCCACAAGGGGAGAGGGGAAAAGAGAGGAAAGAATAGTGGGAACAGAGAAGAAAGAGAAGCCCGCAAGATATTACTTTTTGTTTCTTATTGGCGGTCTCTTGATTTTTCTATTCTATGTTTGGGAATGTGCAAAAGTAATCACGCTTAGCTATCAGATTAACGAATTAAAAGAGGAACTCATCTTGTTGGAAAGCAAAAATTGTCACCTGAAGACAAAGTTATATTGCTATACTAATCTCGCTAATATTGATAAGATTGCTCGGGAAGAGAAGGGGATGATCTCTCCTCAGAACGAGAATATCCTATTTCTAAAAGTAAATTTTGAAAAGAATAAAATTTCACGGAATAAAAGCTTTTTTCATTGACGGGAGGATTTAAAAAGTGCCTCGAAAAGCTCGCATGGTCGGTTCTATTCTGGTAGTAATTTTTACTCTTATCGTTTTGGAGATTAGATTGTACTATATCCAAATTGTTAGTCATCGTCGCTACAAGAGGATGGCGGATAAGCAATCTATCTCGGTTATACAAGCTGAGTTCAAAAGGGGCACCATTTATGACCGTAATGGGAAAGAACTAGCAATAGAGTCTGAAGCCAGTTCAGTTTATGCCATTCCGGATTCCATCTCCCATCGGGAAAAGACAGCTAAAAAGTTAGCCCTTTCGCTTGATATGAGCGAGAAAGCGATTCGCAAAAAAATGGAGACTTCCAATCCGTTCGTCTGGCTAAGACGCAAAATCGATACCGAAACTGCAGAAAAGATTAAAAGCCTGCATCTTAAAGGAATCGAGTTCATAAGCGAAGGGAAAAGATTCTATCCTGAAAATGAGTTAGCCAGCCAGGTAATTGGCTTAGCGGGTCTCGATAATCAAGGTCTATCAGGAATTGAGAATTACTTTGACACAATCCTAAGAGGGAAAACTGAGAAAGCTATCAGGAGAAAAGATGGCTTTGGTCGGGAAGTAATCGCCGCAGGCACTTCTTATGCATCGGAAGGAACTGGATACGGTGTAGTCACCACAATCGACGGAGTAATCCAATACATTGCGGAAGCAGAGTTGAGGAAAGCTTACAACGAAACTAAGGCCAAACTCGCCACAATCATTGTTCAAGATTCTCAAACTGGAGAGGTTTTAGCCTTAGCTAACTTCCCATCTTTTAATGGAAATGACTCCTCTCGAGAAAAATACAAGTATTTGAAGATTCCTTCTATCTCCAGCATTTTTGAACCAGGATCTACTTTTAAACCAATAGTGGCAGCAGCATTATTGGAAGAGAACCTCGTCACATTGGAAGATCTCTTCTATTGTGAGAATGGAGTCTACTTATTCAATGGGTTTCCTGTTCGAGATCACGAAGGTGAGGGCTGGCTTACTTTTGTCCAGGTTCTTGAAAAATCGTCCAATATTGGAATGGTTAAAGCAGGGCAACTGTTGGAGAAAAATAAGATGTACCAGTATGTGAGGGATTTCGGTTTTGGCAACTACACAGGAATTAGGTTGCCGGGGGAGACGCCGGGAATTTTGAAGAACCCAAAAGATTGGTCAGAGATATCGCTCAGCCGCCTCTCTTTCGGGCAGGGCGTAGGGGTAACTGCCGTCCAGCTTATTTCTGCCTTTTCATGTTTAGCCAACGGAGGAGTGCTGATGGAACCCATGATTGCTAAGAGGATCATTGATTCCAGGGGGAAAGTGGTGACAGAATTCCACCCCTGCCCGGTTAGACGGGTGATTTCCTGTAAGACAGCGAGGACTTTAACAGGTATCTTATGCGGGAGTGTAGAAAACGGCACCGGGAAAGAAGCAAAAATTGCAGGGTATAAGGTAGCTGGTAAGACGGGAACCGCTGAAAAATTCGACCCAACCACTGGTAAGTATTCCAAGACAAACTACATTGCCTCATTCGTTGGTTATCTTCCAGCAGATCGACCGAGAGTTACTATCTTAGTCATGCTGGATGAGCCACAGGGATTTTATTGGGGAGGAAGTGTAGCTGCTCCAGTATTCGCACGAGTTGCATTGAGAATTATGCACCATCTCGGTGTCCCGCCTGAATTGTAAATTAGTTCATAGTTCGTAGTTCGTAGAAGAAGAAAACATAGTTTTTCTTTAACTTTTATATCCAGAGAAGGGAATGGTCCTGCTAAAAAACCTATTACCAGTGGTAGGTGTTAAAGAGATATATGGTTCAACAGAACTTTCCGTAGAAGGGATAACCTACGATTCTCGCCAGGTTAAACCTGGCTACATCTTTGTGGCCATTTCTGGCTATATAGAGGACGGGAATTCCTATATCCCCCAGGCTCTGGAAGCAGGTGCTTCAGTAATTGTTTCTTCTAAGAGAATAGAGAGATTGGCGAGACCCTCCAGGTGGGGAGGCTCTGCTACTCAAATTGTGGTGGAGAATCCGCGCAAAGCTTTAGCAAAGCTTGCCACCATATTCTATGATTATCCTTCCGATAAATTAGATATAATCGGGATAACTGGCACGAACGGGAAAACGACAGTCAGTTATCTCACTGAAGCCATCTTCAAAGAGAATGGAGCAAAAGTAGGAGTCCTGGGTACGATTGCTTATCGGCTGGGAGAGAAGATATTCCCCGCCCCGATCACCACCCCCCAATCTTCCGACCTGCAGCAAATGCTCAGAAAGTTAGTAGATGAAGAATTCACTACAGTAGTTATGGAGGTTTCTTCCCATGCTTTGAGTTTAGAGAGAGTGGAAGGATGTGAGTTTGATAGTGCAATATTTACTAACTTGAGCCGTGAACATCTCGATTTTCATAAGAGCATGGAGGAGTATTTGATAGCGAAGATTAAACTCTTCTCTACTCTGGGAAAGGATGCTCGGAAAGAAAGGGAGAAACTAGCAGTTTTGAATTTGGATGACCCCTCGGCAGAGAAAATTATCCAATCGACAGGGGCAAAGATAATTACCTATGGTATTGAAAGGAAGGCCGACGTTGTAGCAAAGAGTATAAAATTGAATCTGGATAAGACTAATTTCACTCTTTTTTCCCCGAGTGGGGAAGTGAAGATTTCTTTCCCTCTAATCGGAAAATATAATGTATATAATGCTTTAGCTGCAATTGCTGTTGCCCTGGGTCAAGGAATAGATTTAGGCATTATTAAGCGTGGATTGGAAAGAGTTTCTTACATTCCTGGAAGGTTCGAGAGAATCGATTGTGGGCAGCCTTTTGCAGTGATAGTCGATTATGCTCATACCGATGAAGCTTTGAGGAAGCTTTTGGGCGTCTGTCGGGAGTTAAAGCCTAGGCGAATCATTACTGTTTTTGGCTGCGGGGGTGACAGGGACCGGGGTAAGAGACCTCTAATGGGTGAGGTAGCCATTGAGCTCAGTGATTATGTGATCGTCACATCGGATAATCCCCGCAGTGAAGACCCTGAGCGGATAGCTCTCGACATTGAGGTAGGAATAAAGAGGAAAGGGAAGAATAATTATCAGACCATCATAGATAGGTTTCAAGCAATCGAGAAAGCATTGTTTATGGCGGAGAAGGGCGACCTGGTAGTACTTGCGGGAAAAGGACACGAACAGTACCAGATTTTCAAGGATAGAAGCGTTCCCTTCGATGACCGCGAAGTTGCCAGGAAGATTCTTTCAGAAAAAGGATGAAGGGATAGTTTTCGGAGTCGCTCGGATAGCTGCACAGATTGAATCTGTGCCTACAATGGGGCGGAAGATTTGTAGGCACGGTTTTAACCGTGCAAAAGTTAGCAGAACCTCGCTCTAATTCCGCCAGCGCTCCTGTGAAACCTGGCGGAATTGAAGCAACGGGCTCAATAAATTGAGCCCCTACAATTAATGTAGGGGTTCGATTCATCGAACCCGCAATTCAAAGAAGGAATAGTATGGAAAGAGTTACTATAAGAGAGGTAATAAGAGCTATCCGGGGTGAATTAATTTGTGGAAGCCAGGAAGGAGAAATTTCCGGGGTGTCCATTGATAGTCGCACTATAAAGAAGGGAGAAATCTTCTTTGCCCTGAAAGGAGAAACGTTCGATGGACATGATTTTCTGGCAGAGGCGATAGAGAAAGGTGCAAAGGCGGCGGTTATTTCCAGGAAGAGGGGAAAATTTGTTACAAAAGTAGCGATTATAAGGGTAGCCCATAGCTTGACTGCCCTGCAACAATTGGCGAAGTTTTATCGTCATAAGTTCAATCCTGTAGTTGTGGGAGTAACTGGCAGCAATGGCAAGACGACAACGAAGGATATGTTGAAAGCCCTACTCTTATCGAAGTATAGAGTGGTAGCCACTCCTGGTAACTACAACAACATAGTCGGACTTCCTTTGACGCTTTTCCAGATTTGTCCTGAGACGGAGTTTCTGGTTCTGGAAATGGGAGCCAACCATGCCGGAGAGATTAAGAGATTGGCAGAAATTTCGCTACCACAAATTGGAGTGATTACTAATATCGGCGCTACTCACCTCCAATTTTTCCGTTGCATTTCCAATGTACTTTCTGCTAAAATGGAGTTTGTTAAACTCCTGCCTCCACGAGGGAAAGTCGTATTAAATATGGATGACTTTCATTTGAGGAGCCAGTTTAAAAAGATAAAACGGGAAATAATTACTTTTGGAACAAATCCCCAGGCTGATGTCCGGGCGAGTGATGTTGTGGTAAGTAGGTCCGGGGGGAAGGAAAAACTTTCTTTCACGGTCCAGGTAGGGAGAGATAGAAAGGAATTTGATTTATACTGTCTGGGACGTTACAACATTTATAATGCACTGGCTGCCATAAGCGTTGCTAAAGAGTTTGGCATCTCTCTTTCCCTGATGGCTGATGTGCTTAGGGAATTCAGATTTCCCAAACTGAGGATGGAAAAGTTGAAATATGGCGAGGTAACAATCATTAACGACGCTTATAATGCCAATCCGATTTCTGTAAAAGCTGCATTAAGTGAGCTTATTTCGTCTTTTCCCTCCCAGCGGAAAATAGTCGTTTTGGGCGATATGCTGGAATTGGGTAGGCTAAGTCGAAAATTTCATCAGGAGATTGGCAAGATAGTGGCTACCAGCCCAATATATAGTTTAATTACGATAGGAGAGGATGCCCGATTTATTGCTCAGGCTGCTTGGGAATGGGGAATGGAAAGGAGCAATATATTCTCTTTTAAAGATAAGAAATTTGCCTCCAGGAAACTGAAGGGATTGCTTAAGCCAAAGGATGCTGTGCTAATTAAAGGGTCTCGAAAAATAGGATTGGAAGAGATTATAAAGTATCTTTCTTAAAATCCCAAATATTAAAAGATAGTTTGTTCATCGCTCGAGGAATTTTTTGACGCCAAAAAAACTTCGGACTCTGCAGGGCGCAAATCAAAACTCCTCCCGCTGAGCGGGACTCGGACAATGATTTGCTTGAAAGAGAATCAGTTCGTCCTCGTTTTTTGGCTAAAATTCCAATAGCTCTTCGCAAACTATCTTTCAAGATTTGCAAAAGCAGAGTTAGGCTATACAACACAGTGTCTATTCGGAGAGTAGATGTTTTATCATATCTTTTATCCTTTACGTGTTTACTTTTTCCCTTTCAATGTCTTCAAATATATAACTTTTCGTGCCGGTGGAGCTATATTTACCTCTTTAATCCTGAGTTTAATTCTTGCACCCCTTTTAATAAAGAAATTGAAACAATTCCATATTGGTCAGCAAGTGCGGGAAGACGGTCCGCCCACCCATATGAAGAAAGCTGGAACTCCCACAATGGGCGGATTAATTATTCTCGTTAGCCTTACTGTTTCGACCTTTCTCTGGGCTCGCCTCGATAATCGCTTCACCATAATTATTCTCCTCTCCACTCTCTGGTTAGGACTATTGGGTTTTCTTGACGACTATCTAAAATTGATAAAAAAGCGCAGTCGAGGACTCATGGCAAAGTACAAACTCCTCGGGCAATCAATTCTCGCTATAATTGTTGTAATTTATCTTTATTACTATCCAGCCAATCCCGGATACGTAACCGAGCTCAATGTACCTTATTTGAAAGATTTCTTCATTAATCTTGGGTGGTTCTATGCGCTTTTTGCTATTCTACTAATCGTTGGTTCTTCCAATGCAGTCAATTTAACTGATGGTCTGGATGGGTTGGCGGTGGGTTCCATCCTCATTGCTGCAATGACCTATGCCTTGATGGCATACCTCGCGGGCCATGCTCAGTTCAGCAGTTATCTCCGTATCGTTCCAGTCCCGGGCGCTGGGGAACTTTCCATCTTTCTGGGCTCAATGGCAGGGGCGGGTCTGGGATTTCTGTGGTTCAATAGCTATCCAGCAGAGGTTTTTATGGGTGACACTGGTTCCCTCTTTTTAGGGGGGACAATCGGTATCGTTGCCCTGTTCATTAAACAAGAACTTCTCTTGGTCATTGTGGGAGGAATTTTTGTAGTTGAAGCACTATCAGTAATTCTACAAGTTGCTTCTTTTAAGTTGCGAGGAAAGAGAGTCTTGAAAATGGCACCTTTGCATCACCACTTTGAGTTAGTTGGTTGGTCCGAGCCGAAAGTGGTAATCAGGTTCTGGATTATAGGGATTGTTTTGGCATTAATAGCCTTAAGTACACTAAAACTACGATGAGAGTGGCAGAAAATTACTATCGAGGGAGAAAAGTTTTAGTCATTGGCCTGGCTCGAAGTGGCTTAGCGGTAGCTAATCTATTGGGAACTCAAGGTGCGAGAGTAACAGTAAGCGATGAAAAGAGTAAGAGAGAATTAATAAGTAATATTAAAAAACTCAAAAAAGGGATAAAGACTGTTCTGGGTCGTCAGGATTCAGTTAGACTAAAGAATTTGGTTTCTGAATGCGACTTGGTAGTCATAAGCCCTGGCGTGCCACAGGAAAATCCCCTGGTGGAGAGGGCAAGGAAGTCGAAAATTCCCGTGCTAAGTGAAGTAGAAGTGGCATTTGATATTGCCTCCTCCAAACTCGACTGGAGAACCTTACCATCCCCTCCTGTCGTGGCTGTTACAGGAACCAATGGGAAAACCACAACCTGTGAGTTAATTGGAGCAGTATTAAGGAGTGACAGAAAAAGGAACGTAATAATCGCAGGCAATATTGGTACTCCTCTATCGAGCGTGGTGGGTCGGATTACGAAGAGGACTGTTCTAATCCTCGAAATTAGTAGTTTCCAGTTAGAGAATGTGAACTCTTTCCATCCCCATGTGGCAGTGATCCTGAACATAACTCCTGACCACATGGACAGGCATAAGACAATGGAGAGCTACATCAAGGCTAAAGCCAACATTTTTAAAAAACAGACAGAAAAGGATTTCTGTATCCTGAATAGAGACGATAGCAGGTGTAAAATCCTGGGGAGGAAAGCGAAATCGCAAGTTATCTTCTTCAGTAGTAAGAGAACCTTGAGGAAAGGAGTTTTCGTTGAGGGAGGGAAGATAGTTTCTAATTTAGACTCGAGGCTGAAAGTTCCTTCTGATAGAGGTGAACTCTCAGTTGAAGACGTAAGGATTCCCGGTCCCCATAATTTGGAGAATGCTCTGGTGACCATTGCACTGGGAAGTATATTTGGTATATCGAGGAATAAGATCAGAAGGGCAATTGAGACCTTCACAGGAATAGAACATCGTCTGGAGGAGGTTCGGGAAATCGATGGGAGGAGATTTATCAACGATTCTAAGGCGACAAATGTTGATGCTTGTAAGAGGGCGCTGGAAACATTTCCAGCCCCGATTATACTCATCATGGGAGGTTATGATAAAGGGACGCCTTATAGACCCTTAACGAATTTAATTAGAGAGAAAGTGGTTGCTCTTATTTTGCTGGGTCAAGCTGCCCCCAGGATAGAGAGGGAGTTAATCGGCTCGGCTACCATTTACAGAGTAGATGATATGAGGGAAGCAGTAGAGTTGTCCTATAGTTTAAGCCAGCCGGGTAGCTCAATCCTCCTTTCACCAGCCTGTTCCAGTTTCGATATGTATTCCGACTTTGAGGAAAGAGGAAAAGATTTCAAGAGATGGGTAAGAAAGATCTGAGAACTCAAAAAAGAAAATTTGTCAGAGGATTTGGGAGCCCGAGATACAAGATGAACAAGGGCCTATATGCACCAGAGTATCACCGCTCGGATATTTTTCTACTCTCGGTTGTTCTCTTCCTGGTTTTCACAGGTGTGGTCATGGTTTTCAGTGCCAGCGCAATTGTATCCTATGAAAAGTTTGATACGAGTTATCTCTTTCTAACCAAGCAGCTTATCTGGACAGTGATGGGTATATTCTTAATGCTTACTTTAGTAAGGGTTGATTATAATAAGTTGCAGAAGTTTTCCCGACCACTTATGGTCTTCTCATTGAGCCTCCTCGTTTTAGTTTTGCTAATAGACCACGGAGAAATCAAGCGCTGGCTTAGGTTCGGAATGGTGAGCTTTCAACCTTCGGAAATGGCAAAGTTTTGTTTGATTTTCTATGTAGCAGATGTTTTAGACCGCAAAGGGAGCAAGCTCCAAGATTTGAAAAGAGGGTTTTTGCCAGTTCTAATAGTAACAGCAATGTTTTTGATACTTATTTATGTCGAGCCAGATCTGGGAACTGCTGTTATCTTAGGACTGGTTATATTAGCGATGCTTTTTATGGGAGGAGTTAGGCTTTCCCATCTTCTCTCGCTTCTCTTCTTAAGTGTACCACTTTTATATTTTGCAATTTTTCATGTAGGATATCGTCGAGGTCGAATTCTATCTTTTCTCAATCCATGGGCTGATGCCCAGAGAATAGGCTACCAAGTCGTTCAAGCTCTCCTTGCTCTGGGCTCAGGAGGTTTTTTTGGTAAAGGCCTGGGGGCTTCTAAAGCTAAATTATTCTTTCTACCCGAACCTTATACGGACTTTATCTTTTCCATAATTGGAGAAGAGCTCGGATTTTTGGGTGCTAGCTTGATAGTCTTCTTATTCGTTCTTATTGCATGGAGGGGACTACGTATAGCTACAAGAGCGCCTAATCAATTCGGAAATTTACTGGCTGCTGGAATTACTTTTGTAATTACTTTCCAGGCTGTTTTGAATATAAGTATAGTTACTGCCTGTCTGCCAACTAAAGGCATCACTCTGCCTTTTCTCTCATACGGAGGGTCTTCTCTGGTCTTCTCGCTGATTGGAGTGGGAATACTTCTCAATATTTCCAGACAGACATAGTGCCTGCACAGATTGAATCTGTGCCTACAATGGCAAGGAGATTTGTAGGCACGGTTTTAACCGTGCAGAATTTTTGGAGTCCTCCCGAAAGGGAGGGCCTAAACGGGAATGCTCTCTCAACTCAGGGAGACCGAGGATTGTTATGCGTATTTTGATTGTTGTAGGAGGGACTGGTGGACACATTTACCCAGGTCTCGGTCTGGGAGAAAAGTTGAGAAACCGCAACAATGAAGTTATTCTGGTAGGAAGAAAGGGAGGGATTGGCGAGAGAATAGCACAAGAAACTGGATTCTCATTCTTCCAAATTGTGGGAGAAGGTTTGGTAAGAGGATTCTCATTGAAAGTTTTCCGCTTTCTCGGAAAATCTATCCAGGGATTCTTTCAGTCTATACAGATTTTTCGCTCTTTCAAGCCAGATATAGTCGTGGGAATGGGAGGATATTTATCCTTCCCAGTAGTTCTGGCGGCGAAAATATTCAGGATAACTTCTGCGATTCACGAGCAAAATGTTCTTCCCGGACTCGCCAATAGAGTCTTAGCCAGGATAGTTGATAGAATAATGGTCGGTTTTAAAGAGACAGAAAGATATTTTCCGTCTAAGAAGACCTTTCTTACAGGAAGTCCTGTCCGCCAATCTATCTTAAGTTGCTCGAGAAGTGAAGGCTTACGAAAATTGAATCTGGTAGAAGGTAAGAAGAACATCCTGGTTTTTGGAGGGAGTCAAGGTGCCCGTAGCATAAACCTGGCAATGGTAAAGGCATTAAATTTTTTGACCCCGGTGGGGAAGAAGATTCAAATTATACACATCGTGGGCATTGACCGATTTTTAGAAATAAAAGAAGAATACGAGAAAAAAGATTACTCAGCCTGTGTCCTTCCTTATCTTCTCCATATGGAATATGCCTATAGCTGTTGTGACCTGGTAATTTCCCGCTCTGGCGCAAGCACAGTCGCTGAAATAATAGCAAAAGGCTTACCCAGCATTCTTATTCCTTATCCTTATGCAACTGCTGGACACCAGAAGGCCAATGCTGAGTTTCTATCGAACAAAGGGGCTTGTCTTCTTATTGAGGACAATCAGTTGACGGGTGAGTTACTGGCCGATATCATCATCCACTTGATTGATAACGAGTCAGAGTTAAGGGGGATGGCGGAAAATACGAGAAGACTCTCTATTGACGATGCAGCCACCAGAATGGCCGATTTAATTGAAGCAATGTAGGAGCTTGTCGAAAGGTTAAACGGGGATGTTAAAGAAGATTCAACACATACATTTTGTGGGAATAGGCGGTTCCGGGATGAGCGGAATTGCTGAAGTCTTGATAAATCTGGGCTATAAAGTTAGTGGCTCTGACCTCAAGGAGACAGAGGTGACACAGAGGTTGGCATCCCTGGGTGGTGCGATATTTATTGGCCATAAGCCTGAGCAGGTGGGAGATGCCCACGTGGTGGTTACTTCGAGCGCAGTCCTTCAGGATAATCCTGAAGTGATTCAAGCAAAGAAGCTCAAGATTCCCGTTATTCCTCGAGCTGAGATGCTTGCCGAGTTGATGAGGTTAAAATACGCCGTTACAATTGCCGGTTGTCATGGAAAGACAGTGACCACTTCCCTCGTATCAATGGTCTTGGCAGAGGGCGGATTGGACCCCACGGTAGTGATTGGAGGGCGTTTAAAAAACATAGGTTCTTCTGCTAAATTAGGCAGGGGAGAGTTTATGGTGGCTGAAGCAGATGAGAGCGATGGCTCTTTCCTAAAACTTACCCCGACTATTGCCCTCATCACAAATATAGACGATGACCATCTCGATTACTATAAAACCCTGGATAATATCAAAAATGCTTTTGTCCAGTTTGTAAATAGAGTTCCCTTTTATGGGTCCATAATCCTCTGCGGTGAGGACCAGAATATCAAATCAATTATTCCTCAAATAACGAGAAAATATTATACCTATGGAAGAGGGAAAAATTATGATTTTTATGTAGAAAATGTAACTTATGAAGGAATGCACTCTGAATACGATTTCTACTTTTCAGGTAGAAATCTGGGCAGGCTCAGACTGAACTTTCCCGGGACTCATAATGTCCTTAATTCTCTCGGTGCGGCTGCAGTCGGTGTGGAACTCGGAATAGAATTTGAAAAGATTAGAAAGGCTTTTCTCGATTTTACTGGTGTTAGTCGAAGGCTGGAGATTAAAGTCGTAAAAAACGATATAATGTTCATGGACGACTACGGACACCATCCTACAGAAATAAGAGCAACTCTTGAGGCAATTAAATCTATTTGGCCAGAAAGGAGGCTTCTGGTTATTTTTCAGCCGCATCGGTATACGCGCACAAGAGATTTGGCAGAAAAATTTGGACCTTCTTTTGCCTGTGCTAGCCGTGTTTGGCTTACAGATATCTATTCTGCGGGAGAGAAGCCCATTCCAGGAATCTCTTCGTCTTTAATCCTCGAATCCTTTCCTCCTGAGAAGAGAAAAGATGTTAAACTGATTTCAGACCGAGAAGCCCTAATTGAGGAAGTTGTCAAGACACTACGGTCCAAGGATGTGCTCCT
>Ga0315282_10002849_pt1 | contig 31379 bp, 17 predicted proteins | sample YL17G07_20_MG_FD_203693 | JGI IMG/M metagenome (GOLD analysis project Ga0315282, IMG submission 203693) | Sediment microbial communities from Yellowstone Lake, YNP, Wyoming, USA - YL17G07_20 | ecosystem: Environmental > Aquatic > Freshwater > Lake > Sediment | place: USA: Wyoming | collected... | reverse complement strand
GCCGGGTCCGCAGATACCTTCATTCCGGCTATCTTGTGGGTGATGGCCACTCCGGCAGGGGCATTGGTGAGATAGTTGAAGCTCATAAACGTAGTGAAGTCGCCGTTATCGGCCGCACGGATAATGCCCTCGTCGTTAACCGCGCCGTTGCAGATCGTCTGGAGCTTTGTGGAAACTGCTGTCGTGGCGTTTATCTCTGCGGTAGATATCACAAGGTAGTTGCCTGTAAGCACGGGCATCCAAGTGAGGGTTATCATGTCCGTAAGGGTCGTCGTCAGAGGCACGCCCGTATCCTGCGCCACGTTCCACACCTCAAGAGCAGCCTTTCTCACGGCGCAGATGCGCGCGTTGCGGATGTATGCTGCCGCCGAGGCGTTGCTTGTGCGGTACATAAGCACCAGTGAGTGAGAGGCCGCCGACAGGTTCTTGAGCTTCACCGTGATAAACGGCATATAGTCCGTCGGATCGACCGGTTTTCTCGTATTCTGCCCCTCTCCTGCCCCGTCCACAAATAGCTGCACGTACGCGGCATAGTTGACGCTTGCGCACTTGAACTCGCAGAAGGCAAAGATTATCCAGTCGTCCGCGGCAGGGGGCGTAAAGGTGACATTGACCTTTCCTACGTAGTTTGTGTTTGTCGTCGATGTTTCCGTGTCGCTTGCGGCGAACTGATACGTCGGACCCGTAACGGCTATCGTGAGCGTAAGGGCCTTTTGAGCGGTATCCGAGGGAGACTGGGAATCGGCAGCCTGAACGGTGAAGCTTGCCGGGCCAGTCGCGGTCGGCGTGCCGCTGATGATGCCCGTGGAGGGGTTCAGGCTCAATCCTGCGGGCAGACTCCCCGAAGCGATTGACCACGTGTACGGCGTCGCCCCACCGGTTGCGGCAAGTCCGTAGCTGTACGCTACCCCTGCCTGACCGTTGGGCAGTCCCGTGGTCGTTATCACAAGGTCAGCCACCACCTGGATCGATAGCGCCTTATCGGCCGTAGCCGCGGGAGACTTGGAGTCGGCGCAGTGAACCGTGAAGCTCGCCGCGCCCGTCGCCGTCGGCGTGCCGGAAATCGTTCCTGCCGAGGTAAGGCTCAGCCCCGCTGGCAGGCTGCCCGAGGCAAGCGACCATGCATAGGGCGCTATGCCGCCAAAGGCGCTAAGCGTCTGCGAATACGCCACGCCTGTTGTGCCCTTTGCCAGGCTCGACGTGACCACCATGATATCGTCATCGACGATCCTGATCTCTAACGTCCCCCGCATGCCGATAGCCGCCCCTCCCGTGGGGTCACTCAGTGTAAGGTAGAAGTTCGTGTCGCCCTCACATATCGCGTTGTTGACTATAGCGACCGCAAATGTCTTGGGTGACGAGTCTCCGGCGCCCCATGAGAGCGTCCCGCTCGTGGCGGCGTACTTGCCTGGCGCCGTTGCCGTGCCGTCGCTTGTCTCGTAGTGGACGCTTACCGCCGACGAAGCCGCTACGTCGCGATTAACCGTTATAGTCACCGTCCCTATCCTCTCGCTCACGCTGTAGAGGGCACTGCTGAATTGCAGGACACCCTCAGGGATGAGAGTCATTGACGCATGTTCAGTGTCGCCGTAAGCGCCCATGTTCACCCGGCCGCCGTTGGGAGAGGGTTCTTGCGAGTAGCCGCTCGCGGGATTCCCGGCGTCGATGCAGGGGCTTGTTGCGCCGTCAAGTACCCAGGCGGCGGGGTCCTCGGGAGGCAGGTTGGTCCACGGCGAGTATCTTCCACCTTGTGACTGTAGATGGAACTCTCCCGAGCCCGCGTCGGCAAAGAGCGGGTCCGCGCTTATGCTGTTGGCGTCCTTGCCGGTTCCTGAGCGCCAGTCCGCCAGCGTCGTAAAGGTCTGGTAACCGTAGAAACCAACCGTGGCCCCACCCGTAGCGTAAATGTCGTTGTAGTCGCATGCTGCGCCCGCTATGCACGCTCCCCCGTCATATATCCCCACGTCTGAGCTGCCGCTGGCATAGATGATGTTATTTGTGATTTCGCCCGGAGCCATGTCAGCGAGGACGTAAATGCCGATGGCACAATCGATCGTCGTGCAGTTCCTGACAGTCACGCCGGCTCCCGTGCAGAGTATGCCGTACCCTACAGGCTGCACTATGCAGTTCTCGACGACGGCGTTGCTGTTTACGTGGAAGCCTTGAGCGCCGGCTCCGCCGGTCCCGGCCGCGCAGCAACGGCTGATGCGGCAATTGGCTCCGTTGAAGCACGCCGCGCTGGCGGTGCCCGTCATCCTCATCCAGCTCTGTGGGGCGCCAGGGTACTTCGTGCTTGGCAGAGTTGTCAGAATCACATAGTCTGCAATCCCGTTCCACACGAAACTACTGCCTGGGAGATCCATGCGCACACCGTACGGCGACGCGGCGAATGTCACAGACGCTGACGCTGATCCACCATCCGCCGCTGAAATCACGATGCCAGTGGTAAGCAGGTATGTGCCCGTGTCGATGCATACCGTGTCGCCCGGCTCCAGATCGTAGGCGTCGAGTATCGCCTGCACAGACGCCTTGGGGCTCGCCGGCGTCAAGCCGTCGTTGGCGTCGTTGCCGACTGCGGTACACCAATTGTCGAGCGTCGTAGAGTTGTCGTTGACGTAGTAGTTCGCGGCCTGGGCGGGTATGGCGAGCGTTAGCACCGTCAGAACCGCCATGGCACACCAGACACCAATCCTTCCCTGCACCGTCATCGCTGCTCCTCCTCCATAAGCACATTGGCCTGTGCAACAGTAAGCGCAAATAGAAATACATTCCTGGGACGCGAGAACTGCGGCTATGGTGTCGGACTGGTAAGCATCTTCGTCTACAGGCGAGGTGTGGCGATTATCCCCCGCGACCTGAGGGCCGGCGATGATTATCAGGTCAGGCGGAAAGAGCTTACAGACAAATCCGACGGCACAGGATGAGCGCGCAAGATAAGGTAACAAGTGCCCCTACACCGCCGGGGGCATTCTACGCGATTCGCGAGACCCAAGTCAAAGATAATCCCTCGGAAAACCGCGTCGCGGCTGTTTCACATTGAAACACAATAGCAACGCGGGCCCGTGACCTGCGCCACGGGCCCGCGCGTAACTCCTTACAGGATATGATTCTACTGCGCGTCGAGCGGCAGGCCGTAGAAGCGCAGGCGCTTGACCATCGCAGTGCCGGCGGCGTTTGTCGTACGGTAGTCCATGTCAACCTTGCGCGGAGTCGTCAGGTTGCGGATGTCTATCGAGCTGTAGTTCAGAAGATCTGTTGCGTCTTTGGGCTTCATCAGCTGCTGGCCGCAGATGTAGGAGGCATTGTCGTTAAGCTGCACCCTGATCTCCGTCTGTTGGCTGGTCGACGAGTTGTTGAGGCGAGCACTGTTCAGGAAGAGCCACTTGCCATTGACGCCATAGGTCCACGTTGTCGTGAGGCACTGCTGCCACGCAGTTTGAGTAGTCGTCTGCTGGATGCCGGAGCCGGCGGCGGTGTTATTGAGCCGCCCATTGGAGAGGCGCAGGGCGAGTATCCTCGCGCGGCGGATGTAGTGGTTGATGGGATCTGTCGCCATCTTCCTGCCCGAGATCTTGTGAGTGATGGGAACGCCGGCAGGGGCATTGGCGCAGTAGTTGAAGCTCATGAAGGTCGTGTAGTCGCCGTTATCCGCCGCGCGCATGATCCCTTCGTCGTTAACGACGCCGTTGTAGATGGTCTGAAGGTCAGTGGAGACGGTTGTGGAAGCGTTAATCTCGCCCGTCGAAATCACAAGGTAGTTGCCTGTGGTTGCCGGCGTCCATGTGAGCACGGCAACGTCCGTGCTGTTGATGGTAAGGGCCTTCGCGCCATCATAGGCCACATTGTAGAACTCAAGGGCCGCCTTCCTCACCGCGCATATCCTCGCTCTGCGGATGTAAGCCGCGGCGGCGGAGTTACCGGCCCGGTACATGATCTTCAGAGTGTGAGGGTCGGCAGAGAGGTTCTTCACCTTCACGGAGATAAACGGCAGGTAGTCCGTCGGATCGACGGGTTTCCTCGTGTTCTGCCCCTCACCCACCCCGTCAATGAAGAGCTGCACAAACGTGGCATAAGCAGCGTTGGGACACTTGAACTCGCAGAAGCCGAAGATGATCCAGTCGTCGGCGGATGGAGGGGTGAAGGTCAGGGTAGCTCTGCCTATGTAGTTCGTGCTCGTGGTTGATGCCTCGGCGTCGTTTGCCGCGAACTGGTATGTCGGGCCGGCAGTGGCTACCGCGATACTGAGCGCCTTCGTAGCGGTGGCCGGGGGTTCCTGGGTGTCCGCCACCTGAACTGTGAATAGCGCCATCCCCGCTGTCGTGGGCGTGCCGGTTATGGCGCCGGTGGCGGCGTCGAGCGAAAGTCCCGCCGGCAGGCCGCCGGAAGGAATCGACCACGCGAACAGGCCGGTCCCGCCGGCGGCAGTTAGTACTTGGGAATACGCGGTTCCCGGCTGGCCGCCCGAGAGACTCGTGGTAGATATGTAGAGCGGGCTCTTGGACGCCTGCTCGGTGTTGCCGTATGCGCCCATGTTGATCCGCCCGCCGTTGGGCATGGGTTCGAGCGAGTAAGTATCCGTGGGATCGCCTGCGTCGATGCAGGGGCTCTTGACGTCGTCGAGGTCCCAGCCGGCCGGATCCTCAGGCGGCAGGCCCGATAGAGGGTTGTATCTGCCGCAGGGCGACTTGAGATGGTAATCCACCCCCGGCTGGCTGCCAAAGAGCGGATCTGCGCTTATGCTGTGTGCGTCCAGTCCGGTCCCGGTCCGCCATTGCGTTAGCGTCGTGCAAATCATCAGCGTCTGGCCAATGTAATAGCAGCCGATGCTCCCACCGTTCGTCGGGTAGAAATCGTTGTAATCGCAGGTCCACGATGGAAGACTTGCAGCGACGTCAAAGATGCCCGCTCCCAGGGAATGGGGAGTGCTTCCGTCGGCACAGATGACGTTGTTGCGAAACATGCAATACGGCCCCCAACTCACCTCGATACCACTGCTGCTGTTCCAGCAGATCGTACAATTCATGATAACCGCGTGGTCCTGGCAGAGCTGAATGCCTGTATCGTCGTTGCTCACTACGCAGTTCTGGATGCGCGGAGACGTACCTCCGTTCCAGTCGTCAAAGCTCACGCCGAACTCGCTGTTGTCGCACACGTTACACCGGCTCACTACGTCATGACTCCCCCAGATCTGCATCCCGATAGCCGCCCCCGTGATCTTCATGAAGGATTGCGGCGCGTCCGGGTACTTGGTGCTTGAGGCGGTTGTCACAACGGTGTAGTCGGTCCCTATGTCCCAGTCTATCCCAGCCGTATAGCTGCAGTTGATGGTTACCCCATACGGAGAGGCTATGAATGAAATGGGGTGCTCGGCTGTGCCGTACGTGTATTGGCTCGGATACACAGCGATCCTGCTCGTCAGGTTGTATATGCCGGTGTCTATGAAGACGTTGTCGCCAGCCAGCAGGCCGCATGCGATGGCCGACTGGGTCGTCGCCTTGGGCGTGGCGGGTGCCAGTCCGTCGTTGGCGTCGTCGCCGACGGCCGTACACCAGTTGTCGAGGGCCGTGGAGCTGTCGTTGACGTAGTATTCCGTGCCAAACGCCGCCCCGGCGAGCGCCACAACGAACAAGGCGGCCGCCAACAGTCTGGCTCGGTTCACCGCGTAGTGCGTGTCCATCCCCTTCCTCCTTATCTCGGTACCGAGTATGAGGCATCAAGGTGGCGGTAGGGCCGCCGGACGATTGTGCCCATTCTGGCGCAGCCCATTCAAGAAGGCTCCAGTCGCGTCTTTGGACGAACAGAGTCTCCCGAGGTGCCCCTTTTTTTGAGAAAAATCTTCTCGGCGGCGGTTCGCCCCAAGTGTTTCATTTTGAAACAGTAGACGCGGGGCTCAGCGGCGTTCGGGAGGGGCGTAGCGGCGGATGATGCCCTCGGCGGTCTTGATGCCGTCGACAGCGCTCGTCATAATCCCGCCGGCGTAGCCGGAGCCTTCGCCTACTGGATAGAGGCAGGCTGTCGAGGCGGACTCGCGCGAGTTGACGTCGCGGGTGATGCGAACGGGACTCGATACGCGCGCCTCAACGGCGATGAGGAGGCCCCTGGCCAGAAAATTGGTCAGCTTCCTGTCGAAATGCGGCAGGCAAGCGTCGAGGGCTTCGACGAGGAAGCCCGGCAGCAACTGTCGCAGGTTGGCCGACACAAGTCCAAGCGGGTATGAGGACTTGGGCAATCTTCCCCCCGCCTTGTCCGCAAGGAAGCTCGCCGCCGTCTGAGCCGGCGCGCGGTAGTCGTGCGCCACCTCGAAAGCCGCGCGCTCCAGGTCGTCCTGGAACTTGAGTCCGGAGAGCGGCCCCTCGCCGCCGAGGTCTTCCGGCGTGACCGTAACAACAAGGGCGGCGTTGGCGAACTGGCCGTTGCGCGCGGAGTTACTCATCCCGTTTGTCGAAAGATGCCCCTCCTCGGCCATCGCAGGCACGATAATCCCCCCGGGGCACATGCAGAAGGTCGCCACTCCGCGGCGGCCCCGCGATGCGGGGCACGACATGATGTACTCGGCGGGCGGCAGGTCCTCACGCTCACGGCGGTAGACCGCCCGGTCTACGACGGTCTGGGGGTGCTCGATGCGGACGCCTATCTGGAAGGGCTTGGCTTCCATCGTAACGCCCTGACTGTGAAGCGTTTGCATAAGGTCTCGCGCCGCCGCGCCGGCCGCGAGAACCACCACGCCGGCCGGGAGCGCGGTGCCGTCGGATGCGATCACCCCTACCGCGCGGGGGCCATCGGCAAGCGCCAATTCCTTTACTCGAAAACCGTACGTGAACTCGCCGCCTGCGCGCTCGATCTTCGCCCTCAGGCGCGACACTACGCGTGGGAGAACGTCACTGCCGATGTGTGGCCGCGCGTCAATGAGTATCGATTCGTCCGCGCCGCACTCCACGAGGACGGCAAGCACGTGGTCCATGCGTGCGTCGGAGACGCGGGTGGTCAGCTTGCCGTCACTATACGCGCCGGCGCCCCCCTCGCCGTAAAGGAGGTTGCTCTCAGGGTTTATGACCCTTCCCTTCATGAGTGCCGCGACGTCGGCATCCCGCGCGGCCACTTCTTTGCCGCGGTCGACCACTACCGGCCGATATCCGCGCTGGGCGAGTGCCAGCGCCGCGAAAAGCCCCGCGGGGCCCGCGCCGACTATGACGGGGCGGCCGTGGAGAACGGCGCGGCCGTTCACAACCGGCGTTTCGACGTACGTCGGGGCTATTGCGGCCTCGTTGGGCGGCAGGTGAGAGATCAGCTCTTCGTCGCCGTCAAACTCCACGGCATAGGACCAGTAGATGCGGGGGCGCTCGCGGGTATCAAGCGAGCGCCGGACTACGGCGAATTCGCCGAGGAGCAGGCCGGGCCTGTTCAGCTTGACTGCCGCTGCAAGCGGCACGAGGTCGGGCGGGGAGCCGTATAGAACCCGGACGTTGTGCAGCCTGATGCGAGCGGTCACGGACGCCCCTTCCCCGCCGCGTCGAGCAGGGATTCGATACGGGCAATCTCGTCGGCCGAGGGCTCCACGCCGGCGAAGCGCTGCCGGTAGTATGCCTCAACAACGCCATAGGCGGTTTCGAGGGGGATTGCGCCGCGTCCGGCGGCGCGCAGGGCCACTTCAAGAGGGGTCTCGTCGCTCTGACGCACAAAGCCGCGCCTGGCGAGTATTCTCACGAACCGGCGGTAGAACGCAGGCCAGGGATATGCGACACGGCGGGCACGCCATATGGAGCGCCCCGCGCGCCACAGCCAAGCGAAGACCGCGGCAGCAAAGAAGACTGCGGCGATGGCGAGGAGCACGGCAAGCAGAACCGCAAGAAGGTCCCGACGGAGGTGGTCGCCGAAGCGGTGCCTGGTCGCGGTCATGTCCCAGATGCGGTCATATGCTCCCCCCAGAGGGGAGAGCACCGGCTTGGCGATTGCCTGTAACGCCGAGTACAACCGGCGCTGCGAGTCTGTCCCGTACCCCACTATCTGTCCCAGCCAGCGGTACTTCATATAGTCGAGGATGGCCTTTATCACGCTGGGACCGGCCGCGGGCAGCGTGGCCTCGGCCTCGGGCGTGGCGTCGAAAGTGTACCAGCCCTTTCCCACGAAATATACTTCAGTCCAGGAATGCGCGTGATATTCGCGGACGGTATAGTAGAGCCCGACGCTGTTGTACTCGCCTCCGAGGAAGCCGTTGACCACGCGCGTAGGCACGTCGACGGCGCGCAGCAGCAAAGCCAAAGCGCTGGCGAAGTACTCACAGTGGCCTTTCTTCGTCTCGAAGAGGAACTCATCGACGGGCGAAGCGCTTGACGACGAGACCTTGACGGTGCTGTATGCGTAGTTCTCCCTGAGGTAATCGCGAATCGCGAGCGCGCGCTCATATGGGGTGTCGAGATCGCCTGCGATATCCTGGGCAAGCTTGGCCATGCGCGGCGTTATACCATTTGTATCCCGGGCGAGGGTAACGTAGTCGTCATAAGGGTTGTAGCTGAAAGGCGTACCCTCCAGATCGTCGCTCGGCATCGGGGGCTGCGAAGTCACGTTGTATACAAACGGCCCCGGCACGTCACGGTTGGGAATCCTCGCGATATCGCAGGTATTGAGATCGAACTGCACGGCCCTGACAATCGGAGAGCTGACCCACAACAGGCCCGGCAGGGCGAACATCGCGTCGGCGGAGAGCCGCTCGAGCGTTATGGACTGCCTGATTTCCACCGGGCCTATCGCCCTCAAGCGGGACGGCACGATATCAAGGCGGAGCGGCGCATCCGTGAAACGGCTATCGCCGGAAACGCCTTCGGGGGTCGTTCGCCAGCCATTGCCGGTGAAGTAGACAACGGTGCTGCCTCTCCAGTACAAGGGCAGAGGGGACTCGCCGGTAATCCCGTTGACGGTGACCTGGGCGCGGAAGACAGGAGTTGAGTCTTCGAGGATGTTGCCTATGCCGTTATCGAGCGTCACTTCCGGGCTGAAGCCCGTCACCGGCTGGCCCGCCTTGAGAAACGGTGTTGTGAAGCCGAAAGGTCTGACGCGCGGGATGAGCACGTATGTGGCGGCCCCGATGGCGAGAAAGGCGACAACGGTAAGGGCCGCGAAGGCGGCGCTTCTCGCCCGGCGACGGGAGGAGAAGGTCACTGCCGCGCGCCACGCGCCGTCGGAGGCCTGGGCGATCATTATGTGATAGCCGAAAAGGCACGACGCGAGGAGGAACACGATCGCGTAGAACATGAACGCCATCTCGAACGCGGCCACGCCCGCGGCCGAAAGAAGCATGACCCCCTGCGAGAAGAGCCAGAGCCAGTCGGCCCAGCACTTTTCGGTGATAAGGTAGATCGCGGTGGTCATAACTATCACGTGCGAGATCGTAAGGATGACGCCGCGCGAATAGAACAGGAAGTCGAGGACAAAGAGAGTCAGCGCGACGAAGCCGAGCGGCGTCCGCCAATAGCGCGAAAGCGCGAGATTGTAGCGCTCCAACACGAGACCGGTAACCATGGCAAGAGCAACGACGCCGGTGGAGATCCAGTTGTCCTCCGCCGTCGACAGGGCCGCGACGGCGGCAAGCATGGCAACATAGCACCAGAGGATATACCTGGCGAGGAGATGCGGCTTATCAGACATGGGCCGCCTCCTGGGCCGGCGCAGTCGCCTTGCCGGAGAGTCCCGAGTGCATACCGATAGTCACGACCGGAGCGGACTGGCCGTCAACGCCCGCACCGCGAGAAAGATCGGCGAGAGAACAGACGCCCTGGGGGGCGACCACGGCAAGGGACTCGAGAATCCTGTGCGGAAGCGATTCGGAACAATCGTCTTCTACGATCCGCACAGCGGTGTCGAAGAACACAAGCCTCACGCGGTATCCGGACTCGCAAGCCGCGACGGCAACGCCGGCCGCGGAGCTGACGGCGCTCTCAAACGCCTCGCCGGCCTCGCCGAGCGTGTCAAGAAGAATGGTTATCTCCGGCCGGTGGGTCCGGACAAACTCGCGCGCCACAAGACGCCCGGCCTTGGCGGACGACCGCCAGTGTATGTGCTTGGGGTTGTCGCCGGGGCGCCAGTCCCGCAGGCCGGCGAAGTCGCCTTCCCGCGCGAGCGACGCCATGCCCGTCTCCCGAGGGCTGCGCACAAGCTGCGATAGTGAGACGGCGGCGGGCTCAGGATAGACGACCACCCGCGCGCCAATCGTCCGGCGCTTTCTTCTTCGGGTGAGGCCGACGAGACCGGCGGTCGATACCTCGATTGCCGCCGTGTCGGCCACGCCGCGCTTGTGGGCGGTGAAATCGAACTCCACATGCGAGAAGCCTCCAGCCGGAACGAGAGGCGCTGCGGCGTTAACAGCGGCGAGGCCGCCCACGTCGCCCGAGAAGCGAAGAGCTACAGTTGGGAAGAGCGCCTTGGCGCTGCGCACGGCTATCGTCGCCGGGGCGACGCGCCCGGCGAACGTCCACGACGGCAGGAACAGCTCTGTCGAGACCCTCCGCAGCGCGAATGCCGAGTATGCCGCGGAAAGCAATAATGCCGACAGCATCGCCGACACGACAAGGTACAGGAGGTTGGCGCCGCTCTGGACGGCGCTTATCAGCACAAATAGCACGAACAGGAGAACCGCCTGGCCCACGCGCGTGAGTGATACGGGGTAGAAGATGCGCTTGAATGGAATGAGTTGCTCGCGCGTAGCCTTGAGAAAGACCACAAGCGCCGCGACTGCAAGCGCGGCGAACGCGGCCGCCAGCCACGTATGCCGTGTGGCGAAAGTGAGCGCGACGGCGGCCAGCGCGCTGAAGAACACCGCCCTCATAAGGTTGACCATGCAAAGGCTCCCTATGCGGGCACCGGAACCGTGAGGATTATCGACTCGACCGCGCGGCCCGCGACGTCCGCGCGCGTGCCGGCGATGCCGCCCTTGAGGATCACCCTGTGAGCGAGAACCGGTACGGCCATGCGTTTCACGTCGTCGGGGGTCACGTAGTCGCGCCCCTCGACGTACGCGCGCCCCTGGGAGGCGCGAAGGAGCATGAGAGAGCCGCGGGGGCTCACGCCAAGCTCCACTGCATCGCTACGGCGTGTTGCCTCCGCCACGGCGACGATGTAGTCGGCGATTGACGCGTCCACCTTCACGGCCTTGACTTCCTCCTGCATGGAGAGGATATCCTGAGGCTCGAGAACCGCGGCGATCTCGTCGGCCTGGTGGTAGAGCTTGCCGTGGGAGAGGATCTCCTTCTCCTGCGCGGCGTCAGGATAGCCGACCCGCAGGCGCAGCATGAACCTGTCCAACTGCCCCTCCGGAAGATGGAAAGTGCCCTCGAACTCGAAGGGGTTCTGGGTAGCGATGATAATAAAGGGGCTCGGCAGCGCGTAGGTCTGGCCGTCGGCGCTGACCGATAGCTCGTTCATGGCTTCCAGAAGCGCGCTCTGCGTGCGCGGGGTGGCGCGGTTAATCTCGTCGGCGAGGATGACGTTGGCGAAGATGGGGCCTGGCTTGAAGACGAACTTGCCACACGTCTGGTCGAGGATGCTAACGCCAAGGATGTCGGTCGGCAGCAGGTCGGGCGTGAACTGGATGCGCGAGAACTTCGCGGCAATACTTTGCGCGAGGCTGCGGGCAAGGACAGTCTTGCCCACGCCGGGCACGTCCTCTATAAGGATGTGGCCGCCGGCCAGTACACCGACCAGAAGCGCCTCGGTCACTTGAGGCGCGCCTACGAAAACCTTCTCAACGTTAGTCTTGAGGAGTTTGACCTTCTCGCGCATGAGTCTCCTTTGGCTTCCCTGAGTCCCGCGTTTTCCCGCTGTTGCCGTAACTCGTTGTGCTGACAGCACTTCCTGCGCTGATCTCTCGCTCATTGGCTCTCCTGTCAAGTTGCTGGCCAAAGATGACAAAAGGCACCTTAGAGCCTATTCCAGTAGGCATCGTGGCGGCGACGCCTCAATCTGCGTCGTAGTGCAAGGAGCGAGGAGGAAGGCGTATCAATAGATACGTCGACGACGAGCGACGCCGCAATGCGACGCAAAGTGAGGCGTCCCTTCGGGTTGCGGCGGCCACAGGCCATCTGCGGTGTCGCTCCTCCTCGACTTATCTTCGGATAAGCCATCGAAAGTCGCTCCTTGCATATGGCCTATGGGCGCTCGCAACGCCGCTCACGAGACCTACTGGAATAGGCTCTTAGAGCTACTTTGTCAACTCAATGAATAGTTAGGCGGTTGGTGCCGATAGGAGTTCATGAGGAGGGCAAGCTCATGAACTTCATCGTCAACGAACCGGACCCGTTATTGGACTCGTTCTTTGAGAACTTCGACAGTCTCTGGTCAAGGCCGAACCAGACACAAGGCTTCCGCTCGTATGTGTTGGGCCTGTTGTGCCAACTGCATCGCAAGAACGTCGAGGTCATGTCGTCCAAGATCGTTGGGCAGGAGTATCAGAGCCTTCACCACTTTCTTTCTGATGCCCCTTGGGATGCCAAAGAACTAAACCGTCTGAGGCTTGCCGCCCTTCTGGCCAACCGCCGCACGGCTCCTTGCGACAAGGGAGTGCTTATTATCGATGACACCGGCGTCCCAAAGAGAGGCGACTCCACAGAAGGGGTCAAGCGCCAGTACATAGGCCAGCTCGGAAAGACCGCAAACGGTCAGGTATTTGTCACCAGCCACTACGCCGACGAGCGTTTTCACTGGCCCATCGATGTACGAGCCTACGTGCCGGACGTGTGGTTGGACAAGGGCAAAGAGGACAGTGAGTTCAGGACCAAGCCCATGCTGGCGTTGGAGCTTATAGACTCGGCGGTCGAAGCCGGCATAGAGTTCCGCGCGCTGGTAGTGGACAGTTGGTATGGCCGCAACGTCCCGTTTCTAAAGGAGTTGGAGGACCGCAACCTGCCTTACGTTGTCGAACTTGACGCCTCACAGCGTATCTTTGCGCGTCTGTCTGGAGACATCGCTTCCAACGAACACCGGCTGAAGGAGGCCCTGTGCCTCTTGGAGCCAGAGGACTATCGCCCGGTCGAGCTTAAGAATGCCGACGGCACGAAGCGCAAGGCGCATGTCGGTCAGATGGAGGTGAAGATCAAGGGGCTTAGCGGCAGGCGCAGGGTGGTGGTAGTGACGACCAGGCCGGAAGATCCCTTGTCGGACGAGGACCTGCGGCTGTTGACCACCAACATCGTTCAACTGCGATCTGACACTGTGGCCAGGGTGTATGCGCTGCGCAACTGGGTGGAGGAGTTCTACAAAGAGGCCAAAGACGATCTGGGTGCCGGACAGTATCAGGTAAGAGACCTTGATAGCATTATCCGGCACTGGCAGATGGTGTTTGTGGCCTACAGTCTGCTGGTTATCTTGAGGCGCGGGCATCGTCTGGAGGACTGGTGTAAAAAAAACTCTACACAGTAAGACAGACGCTTCTTGCGCTGAGGGATTACCTGTGGCAGAAAGCGACCCTTGTCTGGTTGCCCAACAATCTCGAAGTTCTCAAAGAACACTTACAGCAAAAGGGCTATCTGTTCGCCCTTGAAACCTTAAGATGACAAAGTAGCTTTAGATAAGTACGAACGGACCCTCTGTTGGTTCCGAGCAATTCCGAGAACCCTCGCGAAAGATAACGATATGGTAACAGCGGGCGCGGTGGGCCGCAAGGGAGGGATATGCAACGCCAGAATGGACAGTATCTGGGACAATTCGGCCCGCCCGCTCGGATGAGCCACACGCGATTGTGGCAACGTCAGTTCGCAAACGCGCCACCGCAGGCGGACAACGCAATCGGGTGCTTCGAATAGTGCGCTATCAGCGCGAAATAGGTCGCACAGGTGCCCCGTCAACTTGATGTAGTATAGCGCGAACGCAGATTACCGCTTCCGCGTGCGCGAGATCATCACCCTCGGAGGTAACTGACCAGTCTACGTAGTTAGTAGTGGAAGCTCCACGTGGCCGTGCCGCCATTCGGGTTAATGCCATCCGCGTCCATCTGTTGTCCTCCGCCACCCCAGGCATGTATGTATTGAGCGTGGGCAGTGGCCGTTATCGTGAAGGACGGATGGCACGGGTCGCCAACATAACGCCAGCAGAACCTCAGTTGCCGTGATCGACAAAGCGGGTCTTCAGAATACTGTGACGGATGAAAATGGATGTCCCAGATCTCGCAGGCGCCAGTGAACGTCACGGTCAACGCCTGGCTGGCTGGCTGTGACGAATCAAGGAAGGAATCGAAGTTTATCCAGGCGGTGCCTACAAGATCGTTGACCGTGCCGTCGTTCCCAGGATAACAATCGGCCGGCGCGGGGCAAAGGGTCATATCGGGATCTCCAACCATACGGAACGTAGAGGAAAACCCTCCGGCCACGTAGGCGGCAAGCGCCTTGCGCTCTTCGCCGTCTGCGTACTGACCGTTCATTCGCCCAAAGAACAAATCGATATCCAGGATACCCTGATCATAGCCGACTTCGCCAACATAGCCTATGGCAGTCCGGCTCCATAGATTGTCTATTACACTGTTAGTCTGCTGTATGCCGCGAGCAGAGTAGCATGCACACATCGCCACGATGGCGTTGTTGGGCACAATATCAACCCAGTTGCCATCGAACCACTGATGCGTTACAGCGACGTAATAGAGTCCCTCTTCATCGGGGTCCTCCGCAACGAACATATATGCGTCTATCTGGCCGTCGCTGTCTGCATCCGCCCACCCCCCGCCGTTGGGATTGAACAACGAGTTCCCGTCCCTCGACCATGCAACGGTCACGAAGCCCGAGTCGTCGTCTTCGCCGCCGTGCGTGTCGACCAAGAGGATCCCACCGTCGTCGTCAAGCGCATCCCAGTCAGCCCTGGTGCATGGATGGTAACTCGTATCGTCGCTTGAGTCTGTGAACCGACGAGTCTGAGTGTACCCTTGGCCGGCAACCTTCCTTATGAGTTCGTCGGCCGCACCGACTGGAATGTCGAAGGCACATGGTTCCCAGACGTGCACCGTGGGCTTGGTCGGGCCATCCGCGATCTCTGCACTGGCCGATTGTGTCGTGCCGGTCAAGGCCAGGCCAAGCATCAGATATGTTGCCAGCAGTCTGCTGAGCATTTCGTTATCCCCCATACTCGTGTCTGTTCACCACCAGCAGTTCCAGCACACCTATCGCGAGGAATCTATCGACACAACTTTTGCTTCGCTTTCCTCTTTGGCGCTCCTATAGCGATCCACCAATTGATCGTCCATTGTGAAGGTCTGCACAAGGTTCCTCGCAACAGCATCAGGGAGAGACACATCTTTGGCTAACAGCATTTTCAGCTTTTGCTCACCAGTCGCAGACGAAAGCAGGATTTCGACCATTTTCAAGGCCGAATCCCCAAAGAGCATCACCTCGGGGTTCCCTGCGGACTGTATCAAGCACACGGTCCCGTTGTTGAGCATGTCCTCGTAGAACTCTCGGTGAGACTCGACAGACCTGAGCACGTCCTCTTTACCTGGCGGCGCTTGAGTGTGTGATAGCCTTACCGACAGCTGAAGCCGTAACGGTACCCCGGACTCGCCCGTTACCGTGACGTGATCAGGATTTTCGGGATCCCAGTCCACGCTGGTAAGGGTGGAGCACTTCCGATAAAGCTCAACCATGATCTTCCGGGCGGTTGGCTCGTCGTAGTGCTGAAAGACGTATCTGGTCTTGAGCGCCCAGTACGTATTACGGCCGTCCACTCCGGCGGGAACCGGGTCTCCCGGCGCAGTTCCGGCAGGAGGCTCGCCGGGATCCTCGCTCACCCTGTAATCGTACGGCGGCCACTCCTGCCCCTTGCTTACCAGCATGTCGTTTATGTAGATGTCCACGCCGCGGCGCTCAACTACGTACGGAGCCTTGACGTACTTGCCTTCCATGAAGAAGAAACTCTTATCAATCGCCTCACCCTTCGTGATGCCCAATGCCGTTACGGCGTCCTCCGCCGCATACAGAACAGCTGCGCTCAGGAGAACCACCAGCACAAACCATCCGCTCGCTTTTGGCATGCCATCTCCTTTGGCCAATCCCATCTTGACCTATATCGGCGATTTCAGATCGTCGGCGGTTCCCTCGCGTCCATCGGATCCCGCAGGGCCGTACATTGCGTAGTCGAGGCATCGCTTGCGGAATTCGTCTATCCCGGCCACAGTGCCCGTTCGACCCTTGTACATCCCGCTCCAGGACGATCAGTAGTGGAAGCTCCACGTGACGTCATCTCCGTTGGGCGCGGACTTGTCGCCGTCCATCTGCTGGCCACCGCCTCCCCATGCCTTTATGCCGGCGGCCTTTGCCGTTACGGTTATTGTATATGCAGGATTGCAGAGGTCGCCCTTGTACTTGTAGGTGAACCTGACTTGCCGGGAGCGGTTGAGCGGGTCCTCTGAACTCTGTGAGGGCTCGAACTTCTTGTCGGAAATCTCGCAATTCCCCTGCGAGACGTCCACCTTCAATACAGAGTCACCGACCGGTCCGACACCCTCGATAAACGAATCCAGGTTTATGTACGCAGTGCCCACAGGCCCACCACTTCCGTCGTTGCCGGGGTTGAAATCAGCGGGGGCGGGACACAGCGTTGAATCGGTGCTGCCTATCATTAGGAAATATTCCGAATACCCTCCGGCCGCGTAAGCGTCTCCGGCCTTTCTGCAGTTACCGCTGCCGAGGTTCCCGTTCATGAGCCCAAAGAGCCGGCTTACGTCCGGCCCCATGTCGGCCACAAGGACACAGTCCCGGTACCCAAAGGCTGCCTGCGTATTAAGGGCATCCAAGATGCTGTACGACTCCTGATAATACTTGGCCGAGTCGCAAGCGCTGATGACAGCTATCGTCATGTTGTCCTGGAGCCTGAACCAGCTGTTCTCAAACCATGTCCGCGTTATTCCTACATAGTGCTGCCCGCTGATGGCCGTCGACTCCGCGACGAACATGCCAAAGTCTACGCTTCCGTTGCTGTCGGAATCAGCCCATCCGCCGCCGGCGGGGTTGAAGAGAACGGTCTCGTCCTTTGAATAAGCAGCGGCAACGAAACTGGCACTTGAACGGACGCCCCCGTGCGAATGCACAAGCAAGACGCCACAGTTCACATCGAAGTCGTCCCATCGTGACCTGATGCAGTCGTCATAGCTCGTGTCGTTTGTGAGATCCTGCCTGCGCACGAGCGTGGTGTATCCCTGCGCACTGGACGTTTGGTGTATTCTCGCATCAAGCTGAGAGCCTGGAATGATACCAAGGTTGAACGCACAAGGCTCCCATATGTGAATCTCGGTCTTGGTGGGACAGAAAGAGATCGCACCCTCTGCCGACGAAACAGTGATAGTCTGAACTGCCACGATGATCAGAAACATCCAAGGTACGCTCTTGTTCATCTTGCCGACCTCCAATCCGCATTGGCCGCGTCTCACTGCCATTGCCCTCCGCCACATCCCTACGCACCTGTGCTTTGCAGCGCTACTACACCATCCCGCTTCTTGCAGGCCGCATCGTAGCGCTCCAGTAACTGCGTGTCGGTTTCGAAGCCGCGGACAACCCTCTCAGCAAGATCGCTTGGGATAGATATGCCTTCGGCTGAGAGGGCCTTCGCCTTATCCCCCCTGGTCTGCGAAGACAGGAGGATGCTGACTGTCCTTAGTGCGGGGTCTTGCGAGATGATCACTTCTGCGCCCGCAAATCTGAACAGGCAAACATCGCCGCTACTTAGGACGCCTTCGTAGCACTTTCTGGAGATCTCAACAGATTCCACAACCTGCTCGTTACTGGGAGGCGCCTGCATGTAGTCCAGGTCAACCGCGAGTTCCAAGAGTCTGGCACGGCCTGTCTGATCCTTCACCTCTACGAAGTCGGGATCCGTCGGTTTCCAGTCCACGCTGGCAAACGTAGGACATTTTCTGTAGATCTCCAGCATCATCTGCTGTGCTGCCTGTTTGTCGTAGTGCTGGAACACGTATCGAGTCTTTAGCGCCCAGTACGTGTTGCGACCGTCCGCGCCGGCGGGAACAGGGTCGATCGGCGATGTTCCCGAGGGAGGATCGCCGGGGTCTTCATTGACTCTGTAGTCATAGGGAGGCCATTCTGGCCCCTTGACTATCAGGACGTTGTTTATGTAGATATCCACTCCTCTGCGTTCCACTACATACGGAGCCTTGACATACTTGCCCTCCACGAAGACGAAGCTCCTGTCGATAGGTTCACTCTTCTTGATACCGAGCACTGTGACGGCGTCCTCGGATGCGCAGAGCACAGCGACGGTTAGGAGAACAACCAGGGTGCATGACCAACTCACTTTCACCATGTTACCTCCTTTGACACTCCAGAAGTCTTGACCTATATCGGCGACTGCAAGTCGTCAGCAGTTCCCTCGCGTCCATCCTGGCCCGCCGGGCCATATGTTGCGTAGTCGAGGCATCGCTTGCAGAAGCCGTCCATGCCAGCTACCGTGCCGGTCCGCCCCCTGTACACCACGCTCAACCCGGCGACAGCTCTGTCGATAGTGTCCTGCACCCGAATCTTCTCGCGGTCGCCAGCGTGCGAGTGGGGTACCCAGGCTTGGGACTTGAGTACGGACATCAGCAGGATAGCCGCCCTGTCAAATTCGCCGCCGCTCAGGCGCGCGTATGCCTTCTCAGTCTCATACCATGCGCGGTCTTTCTCCGAAGCAACCGACGCCCTCCTGTCGATGGCGCTATCGAAATCACCGTAGAAGGCGTCGTCTTTCTTGAAGATGTCAAGGGATACTTTCTCAATCGGGTTGGCGATATCATCCGCTGTGCCTTTCCTGCCGTCCGGTCCGGCGGGACCGTTGGGTGCGTATGCCCTGAACCGCTTCGCTCGCTTGTCGTTGCCGTCCAGCGCTATAAGGGCCTCCTCGACGCTTCTTATCGCGCTCTCGGTGCTGCCGGGGTCGAACGGAGGCGGACAGATGATGAACTGCATCTTCGCGGCCTGTAGAGCGAGATCCGGCTTTCCCTCGGAGATGTACTTCACAACGAGTTCCCGCGCTTGCGCGTAAGGCAGTTCCCACGCGTACGACGAGCCGCTATTCTCCACCGACAGGATGATCTGCGCGGCGTCGTCGGAAGGGGTACCCTTTGTGGCCGAATCCGACGCGGAAGGCGCGGTGATCAGGCACATACAGGCAAGCGCCGCAGCAAAAGCCCTCATGCAATGCCCCCCCAAAGGTTGCAGTGAGTTTCAGGTGTCCGGGTTGTCGCACGCGTCGGTTCAGAGGTCATCCAAACCAAGTTTAAGTATACGCAAGAGTGCCGTGAGTGGAAGAGGAAGATTAACTTTGTTGACTCGCGCGCGGACCATTGACAGACATGGCTATGCGACTGTACCATCGTAACGGGCAGCAGCAACCTGAGTCCGGCAACCTGTGCGCAGACGCTGGGAGTCCGGCGGTATACGCTGCAAGCCAAAGGGGGACGCCATGCAAAGAGTGGTTCTTCATGCCCGCCCGCGACACTTCAGGGCGCCTCTCGCTATCGCAGTCAGTGTTCTGACGCTCGCTGTGGCGTATCCGTGCGCCGCGACGGTATACAGGGTCGGACATGGCCAGAAACATGCGAGGGTATCGCAGGTCGCCGCGAAGCTCAAACCCGGCGATGTCGTCGAGGTCGTCGGAGACATGGAGGACTCCTTCATCCTCAGTCGGAGCGGCACGGCCGATAAGCCGATCATCGTGCGCGGTGTCTCAACGCCCGGGAACCCCGCAACGCGCCCGCATGTCACAATCCGCCCCGGCTCGCCGTGCGCCATCATATGCAGAGGAAACTGGAACGTGATAGAGGGGCTCGATATCTCGGGAGCCGTGGAAGTCAAGACCTTCGAAGCAGCCAGCGCCATATACAGCGAAGCCGACAATCTCGTCGTCCGCAACTGCAACATCCACCACAACAAACAGGGCATCTACGGCGACAGCTACCGCTCAGGCAGCACGCTTATCGAGTTCTGTGAGTTCGATTCCAACGGCGGCGTGTCCGCCGACGGCGCGAATCTGCACTCAGTGTATCTGTGCTCAAGGAAGGTCGGCGCGGTATCGACGGTGCAGAACTGCTACTTCCATGACGCGGTCGGCGGCGCTTTCCTCAAGACCCGCTGCACGCGCAACCTGATCAGGTACAACTGGTTCGAGAACGCGTATCTCACCAGCATCACGGCGGTAGATACCTACCAGAGCATGGAGCCGCCGCGAGGCCTCTACCCCATGCACTCCGACATATACTCCAACGTGTTCTTCCAGGGCTGGTCGCCGGGGCCGACGTACTCGGTACTGTCCCTCGGCGGCGAGAGCGAAGGCGATCCCGGAACCGAGGGAGACTTCAGCATAGCGCATAACCTCTTTGTTGTGACCAAGAGGCTGTCCACTCCCTGTGTGCAGGTTCACGGCAACGTGGACCGCGTGAACCTGTGGAGTAACGTCTTTATGGACTACGGCGTAAACGATTGGATGGTGTACGACAGGGGATCCACGTGGGACGCGCCGAGAACACGGGAGTTCATCAAGAGACGGGGAAGCGGCGAGCCCTTGGTTGGCGGAGCCAACAACTGGATATCGAACAAGGGGGGCGGCGTTCCCAAGACTCTCGCCGGCACGATCACCGGAGACGATCCCCGAGTCTTGAGCCTGCCCAAGGCGGACTTCCGTCCCCGATCCGACTCCCCTCTGGCAGGCGCTGGTTTGCCGATTCTGCCCGGGGGCAGACTGAGCGGCCTGATTCCTGAGTACGAGCCGCTTCGAGGAATGCCTGACAGCGCTCATCCCATAGTGAGAAGGCCGGCCAAGCACCCGTCAATAGGGCCGTTTGAGACGGCGGAGTGACGGCAACCGAGGCGTGCCTGCTCGTATGGCCCTCGGCCGCACCCCTGTATCTTGTGCTTGTCGCCTCCGGCGCACCGTGAGACTCGTGCACCTTTGGAGGGAAAATCAGCATTTCTCATTCTTTCTTCAAGTCGCTTCCACATAAGGCCTTACGTCCATATCTGGAAAACACTCTATTGGACTTACGTCTGCCCAAAACCCCCAATCCTCGTGCACCCCACATTGTTACAGAGGGGCTGTGCTTTCGGCAGGTGACGGGTCAGGTGGCGGGCGAGGTTTTCCCTTTCGCACTTTTCGCACCTTTCCCACCTTTCGCACCTTGCGGCCGAAGGCCGCAGTGGGCAGGAATGAACTTGAGAGTACTGCAAGTCTCGCCTGCCCCTCCTTTCAAAATCCGGCCAAAATCTGATACCATGGCCAGGCGAGACTTGCAGTCCTTGATTCCTGCCCCTCTTACTGGGGGACTTGGTTTCTGGTTGTACGGTTTTCCTCCAGCCTTGCGGCCCTTGGCCGCGCGTTCTTTGACAACTGAAGACTTCGGGAAACGGACGCCTTCGGGGCGAGGGCTGAGAGTCTGCCCACTAACGGGCACGCGAAGCGGGTCGATGGACTGAGCGTCTGCCTGCCGAATGAGAGCCGTTTTTTCCTTGCGCTTTTGGGCGCAATCTGCGAGTATAGCACGAGCGGCGCGGGAAGTTACCACCTCCGATAGACACCTTGAGGCACCACTCAAAGCGTAGCGTCACCCGGGCGCGCCTGCGCTATTGCTATCTTTCAATCGGGCCGGAAGGTGGTGATGGCATAGGGGCAAGCCGACCCCTCCTACTGCACTACGTATTTAGTCATGTGCGTGTGGTCGATATTTCCAGCGGCGGCACGGAGAAGGAATCGCTGCCCTCCGTCGCCGGCGGGCCTTTTGCGGGCGACGCATGCGTCGCCCCTACGACTCGCGTACGCAGTCAGGCCTGGCAACTGCCGGAATATCCGATCACACCGAAACAACGAAGGTTTGTCCATTCGAGGAGGCGGGTTTATGAGAAGACTCTCAAGTATTCTCGCGGTGGGACTCATCGTCGCTCTCGCGAGCGGCGTATCGATGGCAGCCACGTACTATGTGTCTATCGGCGGAAACGACAACAACCCCGGCACGTCAGGATCGCCCTGGGCCACGCTCCAGAAGGCGGCAAACACGATGGTGGCCGGCGACACGACGATCGTAACAAACGGCACCTACGTCGGCTTCAGGCAGACGGACTCGAAACAAGGGACATCCGGCTCGCCGATTACCATCAAGGCACAAAACGTCCGCGGGGTAACGCTCAACGCCGTGCCCTCAGGCCAGAAGCATAACGGCGTCGTCGAGCTCGAGGGCAAGTGGGACACGGGTAACGCGATGGCGTACTGGGTGGTGGACGGCTTCGTGGTGGACGGCGGCAGCGCGCACCGCGCCATCGACACGAGAAACACCAACCACCTGACCGTGAAGAACTGCACGACGCACCACGCGAAGAACGGCACGGGCGTATCGACAGGCCTTTTCGCGGCGTTCTGCGACTACGCTTTTATCCAGGGGAACATATCTTACAGCAACACCGAGCACGGCTGCTACACGAACAACTCAGCCGACAACGGCACCGTCACGAACAACACGTGGTACTCGAATACCAGCCTCGGCCATCACATGAACGGCGACGCCTCGCAGGGTGGCGACGGCCAGATGACCGGCTGGCTCATCGAAAGAAACACGTCGTACTCGAACGGCTCCAACGGCTACGACGCGGACGGCGTGAGCTCTTCCACGTGGAAGAACAACCTCGCGTACGCGAACGTCTCGAAGGCCCTCCAGATGACGCAGGTTGACGGCACTTCGAACCCGACATCGGACAGGATCGTCAATAACACGTTCCTGACTCCGACGGGCGGCTTCTTCGTGCTCAACTTCGCTGAAGGCTCCGGCGGCGGCGGCAGCAGCAACGTTATCGAGAACAACATTCTCTACCACGCCGACTACAACAACAGCTCGCGGGGAAGCATTGACTACGTCAGCTCCTGGGTGTCGACCCTTACGAGCGATTACAACGTAGTCGTTGATCATCTCGGCATGGACGACGCGGCGTCGATGTATTCCCTCGCGACCTGGCGCTCGACTTTCAACAAAGACATGCACTCGCTGGTGTGCACCGACACGAACGCGCTCTTTGTTAACGCGGGCGGCAACGATTACCACCTCAAGGCCGGGTCCCCCGCGATCAACGCCGGCACTACGCTCGCCGACGTGACCACGGACAAGGACGGCAACTCCCGTCCGCAGGGAGGGGCGCAGGATATCGGCTGCTATGAATACATCCAGGGCAGCACCCTTACCATCACCACGTCGACCCTGCCGGCCGACACCGTTGGCATCGCGTATAATCAGACGCTCCAGGCGACCGGCGGCACGACGCCGTACACCTGGTCGATACTCTCCGGCGCGCTGCCTTCGGGCCTTTCGCTCAACGCATCGAGCGGCGCCATAACCGGCACGCCGACGACGGCGGGAACCGCCAGCTTCACAGCGAAGGTGACCGATAACGTCGCGGCAACGGCGTCGAAGGCGCTCTCCATAGTCATCAACGCGTCGATCTCGATCACCACTTCGAGTCTGCCGAACGGCTCGGTCGGGACGGCGTATAACCAGACGCTCGCGCGAAGCGGCGGTACGAGCCCCTTCACGTGGTCGATCTCGTCGGGCAGCCTGCCGGCGGGACTGACGCTTGTCGCTTCTTCGGGGGCTATTACCGGCACGCCGACCTCGGCCGGCACCTCGAACTTCACGGCAAGGGTGGCCGACACCGTCGGGGCGACGGCTACCAAGGCGCTCTCCATCATCGTCGTGAGCGGGCTGACGATCACGACTTCCAGCCTGCCCGCAGATACGGTCAATATCGCCTACAATCAGACGCTCACAGCATCGGGCGGCACTACGCCCTATACATGGGCGATCTCGTCAGGCACTCTGCCGACGGGGCTGACGCTCAACACGTCCTCGGGCGCGATCACGGGCACACCCACGGCGGCAGGCACGTCCAACTTCACGGCCAGAGTGACCGACAACGTCGGCGCGACTGCCACCAAGGCGCTGTCCATCGTAATCAACGCGGCTCTCTCCATCACGACTTCGAGCCTGCCGAACGGCGCGGTCGGTTCGGCATACAATCAGACGCTCGCGCGCAGCGGCGGCACGACGCCATTCACGTGGGCGATCTCGTCGGGCAGCCTGCCGGCGGGACTGACGCTTGTCGCTTCGAGCGGGGTGATCTCCGGCACGCCTACCGCATCGGGCACGTCGAACTTCACAGCGAGAGTGACCGATAACGTGGGCGCGACGGCCACGAAAGCGTTGTCCATCATCGTCACGGGCGGCGGCGGCAGCTACAACGTTACGCTGCAGGACGGGCTCAATGGGTACGCGGGAACAAGGGACTCTTGGCTCAACTCGGACTATCCCACGACGAACTACGGCGCCGATGTGAGCGCCCACCTGCAGTACGTGACGCCGGATCGTCAGTTGCACTCGTTCGACCTGTCATCGATCCCGTCAAACGCCACCATTACTTCCGCGACGCTGTCGTTCTACGTTTATCAGGTGTCCGGCGGCACGCCGAACGTCTCCTGCTACAGGGTTCTCAAGCAGTGGGATGAGATGCAGGCGACGTACAATAACCGGCTGACGGGCACGGCATGGGGCACGCCGGGACTTCTTTCCGGCACCGACTACTACGCAACGGCCATAGCGACCTCGGGCAATATCTCCGCGGCCGGCTGGGCCAACTTCACCGTTACGAGCCAGGTCCAGAGCTGGGTCAACGGCTCGCAGACCAACTATGGCGTGATGTATAAGCTCAGCACGACAGGCCATCTGCGCACCTACATGTCCGAGTACACCACCGACACGAGCTTGAGGCCCAAGCTCCAGATCAGCTACACGACGCCATAACGGCGCAGTGTTTTCGCCGGCGTTCAGGTTTCCGGCGAAATGATACCAACGATGGGCCGCAGGCAAGAGCCTGCGGCCCATTTGTTTGCGCCCGCACTTGACGACGGGCAGAAACCGGTTAGCCTTAAGTGCATTGATACCCGCGCAGAGCAGTCCATGGCTGTCAAACCGAGGGCGTCCAGGCAGTGGCAACAGAAATACCGGCGACGGAGGAATGCCGCCGAAGCGGCAAAGGGCTGGCGCTCCTGCAACGAGCGCTCATGGGGCGCCGCACGGCCGCAGCCAGGACTGCGCTGGCCGTGGCAGCGCTACTGGTGCTCTTTGCGCACCAGGTCCGGCCGACGGTGCGTACGGCGACCCCTCCTGTTGACGAGGTCACATGGGCGGCGCGGTGCTTTCTGCCGTGGTATCCGGGCCAATGGCTGGGAAACGAGGAGGCGTGGGCTCGAGACTACCCCGGCGAATACTATTGCTACATTCACCACCCCAGCGTCACGCGGCTTGTCTACCGGACCGCGCTTGCTCTGCGCGGCGTCAGCAAGATGCCGGACGTCGCCTACAACTATGCCCTCGACCACGCGGAGAACCTTCGCATTGGCAATTATCTGCCGAGCCGCGTGCGAATCCCCATGAGGGCGACAAACGCAGTATTCGTGCTGGCCGCGGTGCTCCTTGTGTTCTTCGGTATGCTCTCCATCTCTGGCAATCGTGCTCTCGCGGCGCTGGCGACGCTACCGATCATCTATGAGCCGACGATCACGAAGACTTTCAACAGCTGCGTCGGATACGTGGGAACCGACGCCATACTTCTTTTTTTCATCGTGCTCTTCTGGTTCGCCTGGCTCAAGGTCGGCAGAGGCGCATCCAGCGCGGCGCTTCTCGGCTTCATCGGCGGACTCGCGGCGTCCACCAAGTACATAGGGGCGCTCCTTGTTGTCGCGGCGATTGCATACTACGCGCTGACCGAGCGCGGCCGCAAACGCGTGACGCGGCCGCTTCTTGTGGGGGCGATCTCCATCGCGGTTTTTCTCGCGCTTAATCCCATCTACCTCGGCACGAGCATCTCGTGGCCACTGAAGGTGCTTCGCGACACCTTCGTGGTCATGTACCGAATGCAGGTGGATTCCGCGGAGAACGTCGTGTACAGCTCCTGGATGATAACCGATCATCACGAGGTCGCGCTGATGCTCTTACCCTATCTGCCCTGGGCGCTGCCGGCCGCGGTGCTCATTGCGAGCGCGAGGCGGTCGCCGTGGTTCGGTAGGACAGTCGTATGGAGCGGGGTCATCATCGCCGCGGGGCTCGCGGGATATATCCTTTTCATACCGACGTATGCCGCGCCCTGCAGGGCGGCATTTCTCGTGACGCTCTGCGCCGCCGCGCTGCAGAAGATAAGGGACTGGCAAGAGGGGCGCGAAAAAGACGCGACGAATGTCGTACGTGAAGACGTTGCCTCGGACGGACTCGTCGCAGGAACAGGACGATGGGCGGCGCTCAAGGATGCGCGGCTTTCGTGGATGCTTCTCCTGGTGCCGCCCGCTGCCGCTATCGGCGTCTTGTCGCCTGCGGTGCCGGCGTACGTCTATATGGCGGCCATGCCCGTGGCGGTCTTCGCCGGGGTCGCACTTGTGCTGCGCGGGGCGATCAAGTCAGCGGCGGTCGTGCTGCCGCTCGCGCTCATGATACCGTGCTTCGAGTGCCCCGAAGCGGCAAGCATGATCAGATTCAGCCTCGGAGCGGCGATGTTCTGGGCGCTGAGCATGTATCTTGATTCGAGGCGCGCCGACAGAACGGGTGTTGCGGTCGCCGCAATTGGAGCGACCGCGGCGCTGAGCATATCGCCGCACAGTTTCGTGTTTGCCATCGCCGCCGCGCTCGGACAAGCGCTACCGCTAAGGCGTAAGCGGTTTGCCGAAGCCGCCGCGCTCATCTTGCCGCTCGCGCTCGCGGCGCTCGCGCATCAGTTGACAGCGCGTAGCCTGCCGCCGGACATGAGAGTGGCCGGCATGTGGAAACTTTTTGACTGGCGCCATGCGGAGTATTGGAACGTCAAGGAATGGATGAACATGGCCCACAGCGACCCATTCGACTTCACAGTGGTCCCGTTCAATCAGTACATCTACGTGCCGATAATGGGCGCCCTCGGCGTGCTTGCGTACAGGTGGCGGCGGGAGTGGTGGTTCGGCGCGACGTTCATCTGGGCAGCCATGCTCTTTCTCGGGGCGAGGATCTTCACGAAGGGGCTCTACGTCCAGTACAGCCTGCCGATGGAAATGGCGCTGCTGATACCGTTCGGGATTGCGGCGGTGAGGGAATTTGAGGAGATGGGACGCGCGGCCGTGAACCGCAGGTGCGAAAGTGGGAAAGTGGGAAGGTGCGAAGGGGAATCAAACCAGCGATTCGCCCCGCCGTGGAAAAACGCTTGACCGGGGACGGCAAATCCGAATAATCTGCTTCGCACGTGGTAACTTATCTTCACTGCCGGGATGGCGGAATTGGCAGACGCGCCAGCTTGAGGGGCTGGTGGGACTAATGTCCCATGGGGGTTCGAGTCCCCCTCCCGGCACCATCTCTCTTCTTCCGCGGCAAAATCGCTTTTTTTGCACAAATCCGAGTTTTCGCTCGATCTTTTCCCTTGGAAGCGCTACTAATGCCGTGTGGGGTACTTGGCGGCGGACTGTACGGAGGGAAGAGCGATGAGGACGCACGTGGCGATGGTCTGCTTGGTATTGACGGCATGGCTTCTGGCCGCAGGATACGCGGCGGCTGAGACTCCGGGCGCACCGGAAGGTGGCAGGCCCGTCTCGATGATCATTTTCGTCGAAAGCCCGATACGCTCCAGCGGCGATTACTATCATCAGTACTGGAACAACGGCCTCGACACGCTTGACCCTGCCAAGCACGTTATCGAACTCGAAGTGCGCACGGCAGACAACACGAGGCAGGTCGCACGAGTGCCAAGGATCATACACCCCGGCATCTATCCCGGAAACGTTCTCAAACTCGGAGGCATTGGCGGCGACAAACTCTCTGATGCGCAGAAGCTGTGGATGGGAGAACTGCCGGATGGAGAGTATCTCGCTGCGGTTATGATTGACGGTAAGCGCGTGTCCAATGTCGCCCGGTTTGTTGTAGACAAGGACTTCGATCCGAAGAAGGAACCTACGCTCGCACTCACGCCGCTGCCGCTTGCGCCCGGGCAGACGACGCCGTGCCTCGGTATCACCGTCGTCGGGCCTGATCCTGCGGATCCCGTTCTCGACTATATGCACATATTCTATCCCGGGCTCGTGGTCGACGGCATCTTGCACGAGGCGCATCCGGGCGGGTGGGCGGGAGCTAACGAGGTGATCAAGCCCGGCCAGAGATATCTCCATCTCCTGACCAATCTCGACTTGTACAAGATCGGCAACCCCTCCGGAACTCATCGCGTCAAGGCTGTCATTGGTGAGCACGAGTCCGCCGAAGTAACGATTCCGGCGGGAAACGATCTGGATCGGCTCTGGGATGCTTCCACGCCGGGTGTGGCGAAGCTCTCATACGAGCAGGCGCTTGAGTCGGCAAGTAAGCCCATGATCGTTACCGGCACGGTGACCGACAGCGCCGGCGCGCCGGTGGAGGGCGTCATTATAAGGGCGACGACTTCGAGTGACCCAACTCCGGTGGAGACTGCCAGGGTCAAGAGCGGCGCGGACGGGAGGTATACGCTGCGGTTCGGGGCGAAGAAGGGGCAGGTCGTCGACAGCTTCTCTCAGCAGGCGGTGATCAGCGCTTCGAAGGATGGTTTCTACGATAGGGACTTCCTGGACCACGGAGTCTTCCAGATCACGAACCTGAGCGCGGTACAGCCCGGTCCGGAAGAGACGGCTACATATCTGCGCCCCTTTGCCCCTTTCACTCTGAACTTCACGATGCTCGCTGCGGCGACCATCAAGGGGCGCGTGGTGGACGCCAAGGGTAAGCCGCTCGCCGGCAGGCAGGTGCAGGCGCAGTGCAGAGTCAAGGAGGGCTCCGCGCCCGTGCTGGCCAGCGCGAAGACGGACAAGGAGGGGCGGTTTGTACTGAGAGATGTGCCCGCTATAGATGTCTTCATGAGAATCTACCTGCCGGACGATTCGCAATTCGTAAGCGATCTCCTTGACCTTGAGAAGCCGGGAGCATACGAGCTTGAATTTGTCTGGGACGAGGCGAAGTCTGACGTCTCGATGAGGGTGATCAGTCAGCCGGGCGAGGGGGCGGCGAAGGCATCAGGGCCGAAACTGAAGGTGATCGTTACGGATGAGACGGGCAGGCCTGCGGACAGGGTGGATTTCACGCTCTGGCGCGCGGTCGATCCCAAGCCGGAGGTGGCCAATCCCGATAGAGATGACTGGAGAGTGGATCAGTGGGTCGAATCGGCAGCAGGGATAGCGTGGGAGCCCTTCATGCACAGCGGCGTCAGCGGCGAATGCGTCATCGACAAGGGGTTGGCAAGGGGCTTCTACCGCGTGACCGCGGCGCGGCTATTGGATAGCACGTCTTGCGAAATGACGGCATTCGGAAGGAGCGAACCGGTGTTTGTTGACGGTCTGGACAGCACCGCGACGGCCAGCATCCAACTTGAAGCGGGCACGCCGGTCGTAGTAAAGACCACGGACGCAACCACCGGCAAACCGGTCGCGGCGGAAGTCCTGCTGGTACGTAGCGACGGAATGCCGATGGGTTGCGGTGATCAGGGGTGGATTGAGGGAACAGGCGAGAAGGGAGCCCTGCGATACGGAGCATTCCCTAAGGGAGCGTACACCCTCAGGGTGCGGGCCCGCGCGTGCCGTTATGGCGACACTGGGTACGCTGACTACCAGCGCGACATAGTGGTTGGCGCAGCCGGCCCGGACGGGCAGATCATAGACGTGGCGCTCTCGCCGGCTACTCTCAGCCAGGCCGAAATCGAGAAACGTTGGCCGTTTGTGGTAGAGGGTGTGGTGACCGACGCCAATGGGAAGGCGATGCCGGGTGTCAAGGTGACGGCGGCCGCGGGTGGGGGCACGCTGTTTGACGTGGGGTCCACTACTACCGACAAAGACGGCGCGTACAGCCTGCGCTTTACGGGAGGAATCTGGGAGGAGGGAAAAGACGGCGAAACAACCGTCCGTTCGCAGATGCTGGCGGTTGGGGCCGCCAAGGACGGCCTCCACCAGAAAAACCCCCGCGAGCAAGGGTATCTTATGATGACTTCTAACGCGGAAAATCCCACCGAAGGCGGCTTGCAGTGGCCTCTCTCCAAAATCGTCGCACCTGGGAAACCTTACAGGATCGATTTTGTGATGATTCCCAATGAAACCGGCACTGTTCAGGCAGGAGCGCCTGCTCAGACACATTAGGAGCGGCTAATCCAACGGGCGCCCGAAACGCGCTATTGACTTCCTACCTGAGAGGTAGTAGCCTCCCCTATCCTGTGCGCTGTGTGGCTTCGATTCATCAGATCAGGAAGAACAGGCAATGATGTCCCGCGAACGAGTCCAGAGAACACTGACATTCAAGACGCCCGACAGGGTGCCGAGAGAGCTGTGGGCGCTACCGGGGGTGCCGAAATACCGCGCGGCGGAATACGAGGAAATCTGCAGGCGGTTCCCCTCGGACTTCGCGGGCTCGCGGTATCGCTACGGCGAGAGTAAGCGCGTGAAGGGCACGCCAAACGAAGTGGGCTGGTACACCGACGCCTGGGGGTCCAATTGGCAGGTGATGCAGGCGGGCGTTGTGGGCGAGGTGAAGGATCCGCCGCTTGCGGACTGGGCCGCGCTTGACTCGTACAAGCTGCCATGGGAGTTGTTGCGCGAGGCGGACATGTCCGGGGTCAACGCCTCGTGTCATGAATCGGACAAGTTCATCAAGGTCGGAACCGAGACGCGCCCCTTTGAGCGGATGCAGTTCCTGCGCGGAAGCGAGAACCTTTTCTACGACTTCGCGTATGGCGTGAGAGAGGTCTACAAACTCCGCGATATGTTGCATGAGTTCTTCGTCGAAGAGATGCGGATGTGGGCCAAGACCGACGTGGACGGCGTATGTTTCATGGATGACTGGGGCAGTCAGAAGACGCTCCTTGTGAACCCGAAGTTCTGGAGAGAGTTCTACAGTCCTCTGTACCGGGACTACTGCGACATACTTCGTGGCGCGGGCAAGTTTGTATTCTTCCATTCGGACGGGAATATCGAATCGATCTATCCCGACCTCATAGAAATCGGCGTCAACGCGGTCAACTCGCAGCTATTCTGCATGGACATCGAGGGGCTTGCGAAGTACAAGGGGCGCGTGACGTTCTGGGGTGAGATGGACAGGCAGAATATCCTGCCATTCGGGACGGTCAACGACGTGCGCGCAGCCGTGAAGCGTGTGAAGAAGGCCCTGTGGTCGCCTGCAGGCGGCATCATCGCGGAGTGCGAGTGGGGGCTCAAGGACCCGAAGGAGAACATCGCGGCGGTGTTTGAGGAGTGGGGCGCGTAGGCAGCAATCGGCATAGGTGGGCCCTCACGGGCTTTCCCTGCCACACCACCGTGCGTACGGGTCCGTACACGGCGGTTCGACCGAGTTGTGCTGCCTTTAGGCGCAGAGACGG
>Ga0315282_10002848_pt1 | contig 31381 bp, 31 predicted proteins | sample YL17G07_20_MG_FD_203693 | JGI IMG/M metagenome (GOLD analysis project Ga0315282, IMG submission 203693) | Sediment microbial communities from Yellowstone Lake, YNP, Wyoming, USA - YL17G07_20 | ecosystem: Environmental > Aquatic > Freshwater > Lake > Sediment | place: USA: Wyoming | collected... | reverse complement strand
ACTCTTGGTTATATAATTTCCAAATTCGTTTTTGTTTGTACATACTGGTCGCCAAAATCAGTATGTACCCCAGGGTTTAAACCCTGGGATTCGAATTTAGAATAGGGGAATTATTGGACAACCGCGCAAATTAGTAATGGTATTATAAATTTCAACGTTCTCTAATGTATGATACGGAGATTTCATAGGATATGTAATGGGAGGGAAAATAGCGATAGTTATCGTATCTGATTGGGATCAAAAGCTCAAGGTCACTTCTGCGCTCCACGTCTCCAAAAGGATATACGATGCAAAAGAAGAAAATGGCATTGAAAGCGTAGAAGTATTTTTATATGCGGGAGGAGCAAAGCTTCTGCAGGCAGTACCACAGGAGATCGACCAGCTCTTAAACGAACTGATGCAAAGCTTAACGCGGTTAATATTGCAACAAATCCAGCAAGAAGGAGCGATAGCACTACTGCCGGCCCTGCGGCCCCAGCAGCTATCCCTAAAATAAAGAAAATACCAGATCCTATTATCCCACCTATCGATACGGCAGTTGCTCCGAAATACCCCAACACCTGTTTAAATCTTGATTTTGTTTTTATGTTTCCCATACTGCTACCTGTAAGGAGTAAGAAATTATAAGAAATTGTGTGTGAATATGCTTTAGCACGCTTTAGTTGCCTCCCTCTCTTTTCTTGCAACCCTTATGAGTAAAATCGCGGCCTCATTCACATCAGAAACACGAATAATTCTTTCATGCTTTGGAATAGCTTCTTCATTCCATGGCTTAATTACAAGGAGCTGAACGCAGCTTGGGGTTTTAATTACTTCATCCGCAAGCAAAGGCGAGTCGTCTATAAATATATTATAGCCTAACACCGTCTTCTCAGTCCTAGGGGGATGTATAACCAAGGGAATACCTTGCAAGTTGTTAATAGCCAACCACTTCTTGAGTGGATTATCTGTCCCTACTCTGCCTGTAACTATATCTACGCTGTATTCTCTGCAAAGCTCACTCATAAGCTTGAGATCTCCATAACACCCTATGTTCTGGTACTGCTCTAACCATACCTTATTAAATAAAGGCATCATCTCTGACACGCTCGAGTTTATTGATTTGAATCTCCAATCCTTAACATCGCTAATCACATAAGACGTTCCGTTTATTTGGTTGTATAAACTTAACACTGGAAGAGCTATGGCTGCAAGAACTTCCTCTACATCAAGAGCAACCCTTATCTCAGAAGGTTGCCTGCCCCTTAGCAAAGTCTCTAACTCATGCATGAAACCCCAAATGAAAATATGTGCGTTTAAATATAAATAGATTGTGAGATGCAACTTTCACATAGTTGACTAATTTTATCTCCACAATAGTTAAATAACTGATATACCATCCTATAACCATATCGGGTGCAACACTTGATTGGAACCAAGTCCCATAAAGCAAGAAATATAGCAATTGCCGTACTAGCCATAATTATAATCCTGCTATTAATCCTAACTGTTCCGAATGGCTTAAACACCATTGGGATAAGTATCCCCTTCCCCAAAATCAACATGTCTTTCTTTTCAAACTTATTTAGTGGCCTGCAATCTTTAACAACTCATTCAAAGCTAAGCCACCTGACCATCTACTTTTCAACCCACAACCAATACATCTTGGGTCTCGGAAACCGTACAATAATAAACATCAGCAATACGACGATATCGCTCGCCTCAGGCAAATACCAATTTATGGTCGGCTCTACAAACACGATCAACAACATCGCAGAAACAGACCTCTATGCATATAACATGAGCATATACAACACCACGGCGTTAATGGCGGTGAAGGAGAACAACACAATACAATGGCTTAACACAGGCAACGGCACTTTCAGTGTAAACTTAGTAAGGCAGATATTGGGCAAGGACTAAACCCCGCTGCCAATGCCCAAGTCCCTAAATATTTTGGAGTAAAAGTTTTTAACATTGGAAATGTAGAACCTTCTTAGCGTTTCCTCGTTTTTTATAAATGCAGAAGGATTCTTGCTGTTTAAAATATTCTTTATCCTGCTTGGCAGCAGCCTCTCGTTTGCAACCACGCACATCTCTTTAATATCATTCGGTATCGGGGAGTAGCTTGGCAATACGACCGGCGTGCCCAGCGCAAGACTTTCCAGGGTTATTATGCCAAGACCCTCGCGCTCTGACATGTGCAGGAATACAGACGAGCTCTTTATATCTCTATAGAGGGCATTCTTTTTCTTTTCACTGTAAAATGGCGCCAGCGTAACAGTATCCGCCAGACCATCTCTTCTTATCTGCCGAACTATCTTCGCCCTTTCCGGCCCGCTGCCTATTATCTTTGCATTCATGCCACTCACATGCCCTTTTACTTTTTTTACAACCCCTATGAACTTATCAATCCTTTTTTCTTTTATAAGCCTCCCAGAAAATATTATCTGTCTCTTTTTCTTTATGCTGTTTATTCTTTTCAATCTTTTATCGTCAATTATGGGCGAGAAAACCCCAACCACATCCTTATTCACCCCTTTCTTGATGAGCCTCTCGGCGGTGTCTGATGTGTTTGCTATGTAGAAATCAGCTGATTTCAGAAACAATGTCGCATAAATATATGCCGCGTTACCAGCAAAAGCGCCCAAATACCTCACCCAGTAGTCTTTGTCCCATACCTCGGCAACGTCAAGTATGAGCTTGCAACCCGTAAGCTTGCAGTAGAGCTTTAGTATTGGTACGTGCAGTACCGGAAAGAGATTCACCTCTATAACATCAAACCGGTACCCGAATATGTTGAAAATACTCAAAGAGAATGCGATTGCCTCCCTTATAGAACGTCTTCTATGCCTGTAAAACTTACTTCTGTGGGTTTTATGATACGCATGGTAGTGTATGCCCTTATAGATGAAGTCTCTTTTCATGCCAGGCCATCTCAGTGAGAAAAAGTGCACCTCATGCGCTTTTGCAAGACTTGCCGCTTCTGTGTACTCTATGGTTTCTATCCCACCAACGTTCCAAGGACAAACGCCATCAGACACAAAACCAATTTTCATAAACCCCACTTAAAATCAGAGCCTTTGAAATGCATCGAAATGCTACACCTAACTTATATCAAAGAAAAGAAATAAATAGTTGATAAATTGCTAATATAATATGCAAAAAGAGCCCACATACAATAGACTAAAGATTCTCGAACAAAACGGCTTTGCAACCCTCTCTGCTACTAACTTCCGCTCCTTTTTTGACACCATAGCCGTGAAGAAAGGCAGGGTGCTTGTGTTAAAGTTCATTGACGATATAGATGCGGTTTCAGCTGGTCATGCAAGGGCCCTGAAAAAGCTCGGCTCTTTCTTTGATGGCGAGACATTTGTCATAGGAAAGAAAAGGAAAGGCAGGCAGATGGCAGACAATCTGAAGCTGCAAAGGCACGGCGTGCCATGCATAACGTATAACACACTCGAGCTGGTTTTAGAAAACGCTTATATTAAGAAAGTAGAACGCTTCATAGGTGCGAAGTGCGCTATTGATGGCGCAGCACTCAGAAAGCTCAGAAAGCTTTCAGGCCTGAGCATACGCAAGCTCAGCTCTATTGCTGGTCTCTCGAAAGAGAGCATCTACCGCTATGAGAGTAACATGCAGGCCATAACAAAATCCAATCTGATAAAACTTGAGAGATTCTTTGCAACACCGCTTTCCTGTTCTGAAGAAAACGAAAATGTTCTGCAAAAATATCGCAGGTTCATGGACTTTGACAGCATCTCAATGCTCAGGCTAAGCAAGGATCCCTTCGAAATACTTGCAAAAGGCAACTCTAGGTATGAAGTTGGAAGAACCGCAAATGAACGGACAATGTCAAAATGGGCGGAGCTGTATCTTGCGTTAAACCAGATGTTCGAAGACTATCCCTTCTTTATCACCAAAAGCAAGCGCGGCAGGAGCTCTCTAAACGGCATACCTATAATAAGCAAGGAAGATCTTGACAGCATCACGACAGAGAGCGGCCTGCTTGAGCTCATTACGGCGAGATCAAAATTTTATTGATTACCTTCTGCGCGATCTTGGCGCGGGCTTCTTCAACAGCGGCCCTTCTATCTCTGCGCTAAACTCCAGTGTAGAATTGAAGAGCATCATAAGGCCCATAAACCCGAATACCAATACAAGAGTCACTACAGAGGCTGCAAGTGAAACCGCTTTATACGCTTGGGTGTTTGTCGCATTAGCATAACTGCCTCCGACTATCACACCAGCCAGAGCCACAATCAGCAATACGGCTGCGCCGAATGCGACCTCGTGGTTATAGTGCCTAAACAGCGCCCCTCCTGCTATGTAAAGTACCCAAAGTATACCACCAGAACCTATCAGGAACGCCAATGGCTCAAGACTATAGCTTGCTAATACCAGCGGCAGGCTGAACACAAGAACCCCAACCACTACCGCTATGAGCCATATGCCAACATATTTAGAATGCGCTCTGCGTTCTGTTTCAGTCATGTGCCTGACTGTGGCAACATGCGTTGATGCGATGCTTATCGCGACTGTGAGCACAATCAACAGCATTAAAAGAATCCAAAATACGAACTCCGCGGCAAGATTTACTGAGCCAAGAGGCCCTGTTAGCAGTGTAAACAGCATACCCACGGACAACGCAACAGCGAAAGTAGCCATCGATAATCCGAGCGCCCTTCTGTAAACAAAAAGGTAATACCTGCTAATATAATCTCTAGCGTATTTCATTGCCACACCATTATAAATCCGCATGTAATACATAAAAACCTTTGCATCACCCACCGAGTAAAATCGAGTACTCTATACAAATACCAAGAGTATCATATTGCCAAAAATCAAAGTTGTCAAAGCGCCCACAAAGATCGGCAAAGCAAATGGCACCGCGTTCCTGTAAACGGGCAGCTTTGCTTTTGGTGCCTTTCTTCTTAGCCCGTCTATAAGCTGGCTGGTTACAAGCCCTCCAAACCCCACAACCCTTTTGTTTAGATCAGAATGCAGCCCTTTTGGTATGAGGTTAAGGGCTATTGCATCGCCCGGCTCAAGCCCCCTATATGTTATATACCTAATCATGGATTTTGTTATGGGCGTTACAAAAAGCGTTATTAGCACTGATCCTAGCGCCATAATCAGCACAATCAAAAAACCCAAAGCCTTCAGCCAAAAGGTAAATATAAGAAGGGACATGAACGCGACATACAAAACAGCCAGCATAGCGGCTCTAAAAACATCCTCTTTCCTTATCATGCCGTACAACTTGCGCTTGAACTTGTAAAACGCCCTTGGAATGTAATAAATGGGTACGAACACAAACACAGCCATGCCTGTATTTACCAGCATCGCCAAAATAAACGGAATGGAAAGCTGTTGCACATGCACTAGCAAAGGCAGTGGAGTTATTGGAAGTATCAGGGAGATTGCGGCAAACTCAACAATGTCCGCCGCACCTATCTGACCGATCCTGTAAATGAAATATCCAAAACCCAAAATGGCGGTTGCAAGCAAGCCGCTATAAAAAATAAGCTGCAGGTCCAGATACAATAAAGTCAGCAGAACTCCATAGCCAAGAGTGGCGTATACAAAAATGCTTGGCACGTTCCTTTTGTTGAATACGTCAAACAGCATATAGATTGCTGCTATGATTATTATGCTCGCATACCTTAAATCGATCAGCGATGGTATTAGCATCTCACTCAGACCCATAAGAAAGTTAAGTATTATATTCTTGCTATAATAATTTAATGCACAAGCAAAAAAATCAAACACAAAGCCTATATTGTTGCTACTTATCAAACCTGTGATGCGCTTATGATAAACTACAAAGAAATCGAAATCAAATGGCAGAAGGCATGGTCAGACTCAAAAGTGTTTGAGGTCGAGCCGAACGAAAAGCCGGGCTTGTTGGTTACAGCCGCATTTCCCTATGTTGATATGCCGCAGCATATAGGCCACATAAGAACCTATGGTACCGCAGATCTTTATTCTAGGTATATGCGCATGACTGGCCAGAATGTTCTATTTCCGATGGCCTTCCATAAGACAGGCACCCCAATACTCGCAATAGCAAAAAGGGTTGCAAGCGGCGAGCCAGAGATCATCAAAGATTTGAAAATGTTTGGAGTTAGCAATGAAAGCGTGATAAAAAAGATGTCGGATCCAAATTATGTGGCAGACTATTTTGTGGAGGTTACACAAAAAAGCATGATGGCCACTGGTTATGGTATAGATTGGCGGCGCACCTTTACTTCGACCGATCCGCTATACAGCAAGATGGTGGAATGGCAGTTCATGAAGCTAAAGGAAAAAGGCTACCTTACACAGGGCTCACATTTTGTCGGATGGTGCCCGAATGAAAAGAACGCGGTCGGCCAGCACGACACCAAGCATGACATACAGCCAGAACTAGACGAACTGATAGTAATAAAGTTTAAAGACGCCAATTCCGATGCGTATTTTCCATGTGCGACATACAGGCCAGAGACTCTCTACGGGGTTACAAACATTTTTGTCAGTGAACTAAAATACGTTTTGGCAAAAATAAACGATAAGCATTATTATCTTTCCAAAGAAGCGGCCGGGCTGCTAAGCCATCAGCTTGAGATAAGCATAGAACGAGAGCTTGACGGGAGCGAACTCCTTTCAAAGAAGGCCGTAAATCCGCTTACTGATGAGGTCGTGCCTGTTCTACCAGGCTACTTCGTCAAAAGCGATTTTGGAACTGGGGTTGTGATGTCAGTGCCAGCGCACGCACCTTTTGACTATGTTGCACTTGAGCGACTCAGAACAAAAGGCTATAACATCCCTGATTATAAGAGCTGTGTCTCATCAGATGGCATTGATGCCAGCAAGCTTCCAGCACTTGCATATCTTGAGCTGATGGAAGGCACTCCTGAATCTGATGATAAGCTAGTAGAGCAGGCAACCAAAGAACTTTACAGGTATGAAGAAAAGCACGGCAGAATGGGCACAGGCAAATATGTAAATAAGCCCGTGAGCGAGGCAAGACCGCTTATAGCAAAAGACCTCACAGAATCAAAAAATGCATTCAACATACACATAATAAGCAATGAAGAGCCCGTGTACTGCAGGTGCGGTGCGAGAGTTGTAGCAAAGCTTATAACAGGTCAGTGGTTCATAGACTATGGCAATAGCGAGTGGAAGGCTCTTGCAAGGGAGCACGCAAAGAAAATAAAATTTTATCCCGAAGTATTAAAGAAATCGTTCTATGCAACAATCGAGTGGATAAACCTAAGGGCAGCGGAGCGCGCACAGGGCCTTGGCACAAAATTCCCATTCAACCCGCAGCATATAATCGAGTCGCTATCCGATTCAACAATGTACATGATGTTTTACACATTTTCACATATCTTAAAATCCAAAAAGATACAGCCAGAGCAGCTCAACCCAGAATTTTTTGATTACGTAATAGCAGATTTGAGCAGCGCCTCGCAAGTGGCAAAAATTACACACATAGAAGAAAATATAATAAAGGAGTGCAAAGAGCAGCTCGAGTACTGGTACGGATATACCTCAAGACACTCGGCTCCTGATTTGATTACCAACCATCTTGTCATGTATCTGTTTAATCACATAGCACTCGCCCCACAAAAGCTGTGGCCAAAACAGATAGTCGTAAACGGAATGGTAGACTATGAAGGAGAAAAAATGAGCAAAAGCCTTGGCAACATCATACCGGCGCTTGATGGGATAGAGAAATACGGAGCAGATCCGCTTCGATTCATGGAGATCGTGAGCGGCGATCTGTCGACCGACACAGAATTCAGCACCACGATTTATAACAGTCTTGCATTAAAAAATCAGACACTTTATAATATGGTGCTCGAAACAAAGTCGATGCAGAGCGAAGCGTTAACACATATTGACTACTGGCTTTACTCCAAGCTCAACAAAAAAATACAAAATGCAACAAAGTACATGGAAAATCTTGAACTGCGCGATGCTTACATAGACATCTACTATGACTCCATAACGGAGTTGAAATGGTACGCCGCACGCGGTGGGAGAAATGCATTAGTTGCAAAGGATTTTCTGGACAAGGTGGTGCTTATGCTTGCGCCGGCAATGCCCCACTTTGCTGAAGAGCTCTGGCACATGCTCGGCAACAACACTCTTGTTGCAAAAGAGAGATGGCCTGCTGTAGAGTTAAGCTTGATAAATCAAGACATCGAAGCGACCGAAGAGATCATAAGCAGCACAGCAGAAGACATCAACACCACAAAAGAATTGACATCAAAGATGAGCTCTAATTCAGGCAAGAGGCTCACCTCTATAACGATAATAATCCCGGAGCAGTGGAAGACCAAGGCGTACAATCTTCTTGCAGAGAAGCGCAGCATCGGCAAGGTTATGAACGACGAGCTTCTGCAGAGCATAGAAAAGGCAAAACTTTCTGCTTTCTTATCGCAGTTCTCCAAAAAACTTCAAACCCTTTCGAAGGTCCAGGAGTTAAATGAGGGAAGCCTGGTCGATGCATTCAAGCAGGCGTCCGAATACCTAGGCAGGCGCTTCAATACCGAGATAATAATTGAGTCTGAATTCAGTTCGAAATCGAGCAGGGCTTTAAGGGCGATGCCGAACAAGCCAAGCATAGACATAAGGTGGGAATGATGGGGCTTTCTAGCATTTACGACACATTCATATTCGACTGGGACGGCACGCTTAGAAAGATGAGCGTATTATACTACTTAAACACCATTCTAAACCCAACATATCGCTACAAAAAGGCAAAGGCAAAAAGCGGGCTTAAGTTCATCTCATCAGTCCAGGCACCCAAGAGCCATACAAAAAGTTCTTTGGAGGCAAGAGAGCTGAAGAATGACATCATGGTGCCGTTAATAGACCTGTACATGCTTTTCTCAAAGCCGGTTCTAAACTACGCTGCTAAGGAAGTGCTTGATGTGCTTGACAGGAAAAGGCTTAAGATAGCACTTTTTACAGACGGCAGCAACTACAGAGTACTGAAAGAGATTAACCGCCTGCACATAGACAAGTATTTTGATACGGTGCTGAGCGCCCAATCTGTAGGAAGGCTAAAGCCAGACCCGCTAGGTTTGAAGATAATAGTCTCAGCCCTAAAATCAAAAAAGTCGAAAACGATTTATATCGGGGATATGGTGGATGACGTGCTCGCCGCAAAAGAGGCGGGCATTGATTCATGCTCCGTGGCTATGGGTCTGTCTCCCTTCCAAGAGCTTGCAAGATACAAACCGAATTACATATTCTACAACATGGAGGAGCTGAAAGCAAGCCTCTAGTTTTTATGGTAAATGATTTGTGCAGCGGACCGAATTCCCACACTCTATCTTTTATTTATTTGCTTTGATATATTCTTGATACAATGGCATTGTTAGGCCTTAGCGGCTCAATAATCAGTGAGGCAATACTTGTATTGCTTATAGCGGTTGTGCTATACATAGTTTTCAAGCTCGGAAAATTTATTCTTAAAATAATATTCGGAATAATAGCAAACAGTGTCCTAGGAGTAGTGTCCATATTTGTATTGAATTACTTTTTCAACATCGGCATACCAATCAAGACCTACACACTGATTGCCTCTGCACTTTTCGGATTGCCTGCCGTAGGCACTATGATAATAATGAAGTTCTTCGGAGTCATTCTGTAAGGCCAGCACCTACTGGAATGCGAGTTTTATATCAGATTCAGCAACCGTCTTTCTCTTTGCGTGCTTTGTGAGCTTCACAGCCTTTGATGCGACCTCAAAAGCAAACCTGTTGAGCTGCTCGTGGAATGCGCTCGATGCCTCCTTGCTGATTCTTACCGCGCCCGCATCCTTGAGAATCTTTTTTATCGATGATTCTGATATATACATATTATCACATACGTTATATGCAATCAAAAGCTTAAAAGCGGTTATGCACCACCCCGCTGTCGGAAAAGGGGGTAAAGCACTTTGCAGTAAAATATATAAAACTTTCGAATTAAATAGATAATACAGACCTGCAGAATATTGCTAGCATTAGCACTGCTTATTTGGTGAGCCGTTGGCTTTTGGTATCAACCTTTTATCCCAACATAAACTCCTTAATGATGAGGAAGCAGAAAAGATAGCAAAGAAGTATAAAACATCCACAGACAAATTCCCCAGAATCCTGAAGGATGACCCGCAAGCCTTAAAGCTCAATGCCAAGCCAGGACAGCTTATAGAAATAGAAAGGAGAGACCCGACAGGCAGGTATACCTACTACCGCTATGTAATTAGTAGTTAGTCAGATTGCTTGCTGCAAGGTTTTGTGATGCACGAGATTATAGAATCCTATTTAAAAACAACGCCGATAGCGCAGCAGCAGATCGACAGCTACAACAGGTTCATCAGCGTTGGTATTCAGAAGATTATTGACAGCCAGAGCACAATAGAACCAGATGTGCCAAACTTCGCGATAAAGTTCAGCAACATAAGGCTCGAGAGGCCGATAGTTGTCGAATCAGATGGCTCAACAAAGAAGATAATGCCAAATGAGGCGCTCGCAAGGAACCTAACGTATGCGGCACCAATCTACATTACCTACATACCCATAATAAGCGGCATAGAAAAAGCTGGCGCTGGCGGCGAGGCGTATATAGGCGATCTGCCCGTAATGGTGAAGAGCGATCTTTGCTACACGAAGCAGATGAGCAGGGACCAGCTCATGTCAGAGCACGAAGACCCTAGCGACCCAGGCGGCTATTTCATAATAAGGGGCGTTGAAAGGGCACTCGTCGCGCTTGAGGACAATGCACCGAATAAGATGATAACCACAAAGTCGAAAGATGGCGCGACAACAAAGGTTTATTCGCAGTCATTCGATTTCAGGTCGATATGCAGCGTTTCAAGGGACAAGTACGGGCTCTACAGCATTTACATTCAATCATTCAACAAGGAAATAGACTTGGTACTGCTTCTGAAGGCCCTGGGCATAGAAAGGAAAGAGATGCTCAACCTCATGAATGACAAGGACGCAAAGAACGACATGCTCTTCAACATAGAGATGAGCAAGCACAAGGATATAGAGCAAAAGGAGGCGCTCGCCGAGCTCGGCAGGCTGATCGTGCCCTACCAGACAGCAAAGTACCAGATTGAACGTGCAAATGCAAGGCTTGACACGTTGCTGCCGCACATAGGCAACACGAAAGAGGTAAGAGTCGAAAAGGCGCAATACATAGTAAGAATGATAGAAAAGACCTCACTGGTCGCATACAGGCATGCAAAACCCGACGACCGCGACCATTACGCAAACAAGAGGCTCAAGCTTGCCGGTGATCTGCTCGAGGAGCTTTTCACTAAAGCATTTAGGGACTTTTCGCGTGACGTAAAGTACAGGATAGAGCGCACCACAACGCGTGGCAGAAGGCTCTCGGTCAAGACAAACATAAGTCCAGAGAAGCTAACCCAGGGCATAATATCGTCAATGAACACCGGGACATGGCCGAATGGCCAGACTGGCGTTTCACAAGTTCTGGATAGAGTTAACCTGATGAGCAGCATAGACCACCTAAGGAGAGTAAAATCCTCATTTTCAAAGAAGAGGGCGCCCTCAACAGCACGTGATGTGCACGGCACCCACCTGGGCAAATTATGCCCGAGCGAAACACCAGAGGGCCAGGAGGTTGGACTGACGAGAGCACTCGCGCTTATGGCAAAGGTTACAATCGGGGCAGACCGCGAGCTGCTGACAAACAAATTGAAGGAATTGAAATTGATAAAGTGATTGCTTGGCTTGCAGAGTGTACATGAACGGCAGGGAGATCGCAGAAGTCGAAGATGGCGGAGCCTTTGCGAATGAGCTGAGAAAGAACAGGCGCTTGGGCAAGATTTCCGGAGAGATAAATGTGGCATACTTCAAGAAGCTCAGTGAGGTGCATGTAAATGCAGACAAAGGCAGGGTAAGAAAACCCTACATTATTGTCGAAAACGGCAAAAGCAAATTTACCAACGAGGTCAAGGCGGAACTTGCAAACAGCAAGGAAGATTTTAACATGCTCACAAGGCGCGGCATTATCGAATATCTCGACGCAGAAGAGGAAGAAAATGCATATGTCGCATTCAAGGAAGAGGACATATCTGAGAAGACAACCCATTTGGAGATAGACCCCGCGCATCTGCTTGGTCTTACAGTCAACATAACCGTGTTTCCGGAATACAACCTCATGGGCAGGCACCCGCAATTGTCGAACTTCGCAAAACAGGCGCAGGGCCTCTACGCTACGAACTTCAAGTACAGGTATGACAGCGAGGCATACATACTGTTTTACCCTCAAAACCCGATAATAAGCAGCATAGCCTACAGGACGCTTAACCTGAAGGACCATGCTTCAGGCCAGAACTTCGTGGTTGCGCTGTCAACATATTACGGCTATAACATGAAGGATGCGATTGTGCTTAACAAGTCTGCGGTTGACAGAGGGCTTGGAAGATCCGCATATTTCAACATCTACAGAAACGAGGAGCAGAGATACGCTGGTGGCCAGCAGGACCACTTTGTGATGCCAGCGCCCACAACAGAGAACTACAAGGGCGAGCACGCGTATGCAAAGCTCGGCGAGGACGGTGTAATCGAGCCAGAAATGCGCGTGGGTGAGGGTGACGTTCTTATAGGAAAGGTTTCACCCCAAAGGTTTCTTGAAGAAGAGACAAGCTTCGGCATTGGTATAGAAAGGACCCGCGATAACTCCACCACGATGAGGCCAGGGTTTGACGGTGTTGTTGATAATGTACTAGTAACAGAAACCGCGGGCGCAACAACCCGCCTTGTGAAAGTCAGGGTTAGGAGCATAAAGGTTCCTGAAGCTGGTGACAAGTTCGGAAGCAGGCACAGCCAGAAGGGCGTTGTGGCATTGCTGGTCAACCAGGAAGACATGCCATTCACCAAGCAGGGCATAGTGCCGGATCTTGTTCTGAATCCGATAGGCCTGCCCGTAAGAATGACCTTCGGCCACATGATTGAAACGCTCGGCGCAAAGGCTGCAAGCCTTGATGGCACTAACATTGATGGCACCCCGTTCTCCAAACACGGCAAGGAGCTTGTAGACGAATACGGCAAGATCCTTGAGAAACACGGCTTTGATAGGTTTGGAGACGAAATCCTGTACGATGGACGCACAGGCAAAAGGTTTGGCGCCACAATATTTACCGGTGTTGTTTACTACCAGAGGTTGAAGCACATGGTCAGCCTCAAGCAGCAGGTCAGAAGCAGAGGGGGTGTGCACATGCTTACCAGGCAGCCGACAGAGGGCAAGGTTCACGGCGGCGGTTTGCGCCTCGGTGAAATGGAAAGGGATGCGCTTGTCGGATATGGCGCAAGCCTTCTTATCAAAGAGCGCATGCTCGACCAGAGCGACAAAGACACGATATGGATATGCAAGAGCTGCGGCGACATGGGCTATTACGATCACATCAAAAGAACGCCCGTCTGCCCGTCATGCAACGGGCACGACCTTGCAGAGGTCGAGATAAGCTACGCGTTCAAGCTGCTTATGAACGAACTCAAATCGATGCACATGGTCGCAAAGTTCAAACTCAAGGGTGAATGATTGCCTATCAACAACATTGAAATAATGCAGCCCGAAAGCATAGATGGCATCAGGTTTTCATCTCTGAGCCCCGCACAAATAAAACACATAAGCGTTGCAAAGCTCATAGTGCCCGACACCTATAACGAGGATGGCTACCCGATAGATGGAGGGCTCATGGACCAGAGGCTTGGCGTAATAGACCCTGGATTGAAGTGCAAGACCTGCGGCGGCAGATACAAGACATGCCCGGGACATTTCGGCCACATAGAGCTGATAAGGCCCGTGATACATATACTGTTTGCAAAGGCGGTATACCAAATACTGCAGGCAACCTGCGACCAATGCCATAGAATACTCCTGAGCGAGAACCAGACAAATGCGCTTCCCAGCGAAAGCAGGCTTGAAGAGGCCCTGAAAAAAGCGAGGAATGTCAAGAAATGCCCCTACTGCGAGGCGCCAAAGCAGAAGCTGAAGTTCGAAAGGCCAACAACATTTTACCTGAATGCAAACAGGCTCAAGCCAGACGAAATAAGAGACTGGCTCAGCAAGGTGAGCGACAGCGACCTGGCTGTTCTCGGCATAGATGCGAAGGCCACGAGGCCGGAGTGGTTTGTGCTTACCACGCTGATCGTGCCGCCTGTCAACGTCAGGCCAACGATAACCCTTGAAACCGGTGAGAGAAGCGAAGACGACTTGACCCACAAGCTTGTAGATGTTATAAGGATAAACCAGAGGCTTGAGCAGAACATAGATGCGGGTGCGCCCCAGATAATAATTGACGACACCTGGGAACTGCTGCAATACCATGTCACAACCTATTTCAACAACGAAACGCCCGGAGTGCCGGTTGCAAGGCCGAGCAGCGGCTCCTCAAGACCGCTCAAGACTCTCGCACAAAGGCTCAAGGGCAAGGAGGGCAGGCTGAGATTCAATTTGAACGGCAAGCGCGTCAACTTCTCTGCAAGGAGCGTGATATCTGTAGATACGTCGATCGCACTGAACGAGGTTGGCGTGCCGAGCAGAATAGCCGAGCATCTTTCCGTACCGTTTTATGTTACTCACTGGAACAAGAAGAGGGCAGAGGAACTGCTTGCAAGCAAGGAATATCCATGCGTTTTGAATGTGATAGCAAAGGACGGCCAGAGGAAGAGGGTCACAGAGCAGAACAGAGAGGAATTGCTAAAGCTGCTCGAAGTCGGCCAGGTTCTGGAAAGGCAATTGATCGACGGTGATATTGCGCTGTTCAACAGGCAGCCCACCCTTCACAGAATATCTATAATGGCGCACAGGGTCAAGGTCCTGCCAGGCAGGACGCTGCGCATAAACAATATAGCCACAGATCCGTACAATGCCGACTTTGACGGAGACGAAATGAACCTGCATATACCACAAACGCTTGAGGCGCAGGCGGAGGCAAGGTACCTGATGCAAGCAAAGGACCAGATACTGGCGCCGAGGAACGGCATGCCCATAATGTTCATCGACGAAGACGCGATAGCCGGCATGTATTTCCTCACAAAAGAGGATGCGTACTTCACAAAAGAGGAGGCATCGCTCATGCTCGCATACATCGGCATGACAGATCTTCCAAAGCCCTCAAGAAACGGCATGTACTCCGGCAAGAGGATTTTCTCCATGTTGCTGCCAAAAGATCTTGACATTACAATACATACCAAAAGGGGCAAGGTCGTCATAAAGAAGGGCGAGCTGGAAGAGGGCATTGTCGATAGAAATGTATTGGGCTCAAATGGCACGCTCATCATAAAGCTCCTTAATGATTACGGGCATGATTTCACAGCAGAGCTGATGGCAAAGGCTGCAAACCTCGCATTGAGGGTGGTTTATGCCTCAGGGCTTTCGATCAGTATAAAGGATTACTATGCGACAGATGCTATGCTAAAGGAGCGCGACAAAATAATAAGCGAGATTGAAGGCCGAGTAAGGCAGGCAATCCGGGCGCACAAGGAGCACAGGCTCGAGGCGCTCCCCGGCCTGACGGTAAATGAAACCTATGACGCAATCGTCCATGCGGAGCTCGCCTCGGCAAGAGAGCTATCAGCGCAGTACCTTAACAGGATACTTACAACAGAAAACAACAGGGCGTTTCTGCTTGCGAGCATTGGCGCGAGAGGCGATGTCTTGAACATGGTCCAGGGCATTATGATGCTCGGCCAGCAAGACGTAAGAGGCAAAAGGCCGACCAGAGGTTATGAGAGAAGGGTGCTGCCATACTTCAAGAGAGGATCCGTCAACCCGAGGCACAAGGGCTTCATCGCCAACGGCTTTATGGAAGGCCTTGACCCAGTGCAATTGTACTTCCACGGCATGGGTGCGAGGGACTCCGCAGCCGTCAAGATCCTGATCACGCCAGCGAGCGGCTACATGTACAGGCGCATCTTGAATGCGCTGCAAGACTTCTATGTTGACATAAACTCTTCCGTGAAAGATGCGAGCGGCAATCTTATACAAACGATATATGGCGGCGACGGTATAGATCCCACAATGGAGGCCGCAGCAAAAGTTGATTGAATGCCAAAAGCAAAAAACTTCAAAGTTTCATACGGCGAACCGGTAGGTGCAGTGGCAGCCCAGTCTCTTGGCGAGCCGGGAACGCAGATGGTATTGAGGGCTTTCCACCGCGCAGGCATTTCAGCATTCATTACGACAACAGGCCTGCCAAGGTTCAGCGAGGTTATAGACGGCAGGAAGAAGATAAAGGCGCCCTCGATGACATTGAGGCTTGAAGGCAGCATCAGCAAAAACTATTCCAAGGCCGAGAGTATCAAAAGGGCATTAGAGGAAGTGGTTGTTGGCGATCTTATAACCGGTTTTGATGAGGACATAAGAGCGGGAACGATGGTGCTTCACTTTGACAAAGAGAGGCTTGAGGAAAAGGAGCTCACGCAAAAAAACATAATAAGCAAGGTATCGGAAAACTTCCCCAATATCGAAATGTCGCAGCAGGGCAGCGACGTAACGGTAAAGCACAAGGGCAAGCGCGATATCAAAAGCTCAAGAAGGACCTTTGTGCACATAAGGGAGCTGACCGTGCTCGGCGCTCCAAGAATCAAAAGGGCATTCATACAGCAGGAAGACAATGGCACGTTTTACATAGAAACCCTTGGAAGCAACATAGCGGGCGCTATAGCAATAAGCGGCGTAGACAAAGAGCGCGTATATTCGAATGATCCCTTTGAGGTAAGAAACGTGTTCGGCATTGAGGCTGCGAGAAACGTGATCATCAACGAGATGGCGAAGGTGTTTGAAACAGAGGGCATACACGTAGGCTACAGGCATCTCATGCTTTGTGCTGACGCCATGACATTTACCGGTGGCATCAAGGGCGTTGTAAGAAGCGGCATTGTTGCGACAAAGGACTCGATATTTGCAAGGGCGACCTACGAAGAGACGATAAAGCATTTTGTGGGCGCGACGGTTTACGGCGAAAGCGACCCCCTGAAGGGAATAACAGAAAACGTGCTGATAGGAAAGCAGATAACCGTTGGCACAGGAAGAGTAAGACTTTCAGTAAAGAAAGAGGACCTTAAGAAAATGAAGGCTTAACTAATTGTTTAAATAAGTTAGCATGCTTATTTATTTGATTTTTTGGTGAAGAGATGACTAATGACAGACCGTTTGATTTGCTAAACAAGGCAATAGGGCAGCGTGTTCTTATAAGAATAAAGAACAACAGGAGCATAAGAGGCAGGGTAACATCGTTTGACGCGCACATGAACATAGTGCTCGAGGACGCAGAGGAGCTTGATGACAGCGGCGAGCTGAAGACAAAGCTCGGCGAAATCCTGCTCAGGGGAGGCAACATAATTTTTGTATCGCCAGTTTGAGCCAAGCCAGACTGTTTATTCTGAAAGTAAAACGGTTAAAAGTATTTATGCCCAATAAGTTCAATGCGTATTGTAGGGGCGGGCTTCTGGCGCAACGGTAGCGCGCCTGCATGGCATGCAGGAGGTTGCGGGTTCAAATCCCGCGAAGTCCAGAAATTTTCACTAAGTAATCTAGCGATCATCACTCCTCTATTAAGTTGTTCTTTTGCATAAAGCCGATGTTAGCGTCGATGCGCTCCAGCGTCTGTTTTAGTGCTCTTCTTATATCCTCGCGCATGTTCTGCTTGCTGCTGAAAAAACTCTCAATGTCTCTTTTTGTTTCTATATTTGACTCTTCGCTCAGATTGCTTACATAGCGTGGCAGTAAATTTGTGCCCACAGCGTATTTTTTCATTAGCCGCTTCCAATTCGCTTTTGTCCAGGGCCATAAATATCTCTTACTTATTGGATTTAGAGCCATAAATTGCGGTATAATAAATGAATCCTGCAGTTTGACATTCTCAGATATTGAGAAATCTAGCGCCCTCTTTGCAAGTTTTTCTTTTTTGAACATTGCTAATGCCTGCAAAAATCTTATCTTTTCATCAGGCACCATCTCCTTCTTGTATAAACTGGCGAGCTTGTCGAATGCGCCCTCATCCCCGCTCCATGCTACCAAAAAGTAGACGGCAGAGCGTATATTCATATCAATATTTTTGCCTTTTAAAACGAAATTTTTAAATAAAAGATTAGCCCTGTCAAGCACCTCTGTGCGATCCAACATACCCAGACTCCTTATCACAGCCCCCCTAAAGATTGTTGTTTTGCTTGGCTCATTGCGCAATGTGCACCAACCAATCCCTTTCATCATACCCGCAAGATAATCTGTTGCGGTGTCTTTTAGCTCCCTGAGCTTTTTAGTTTCAAAAAGCATAGTATATAACCATGCCAGATGCGTTGCAATGTTGATATTTAACGGATAGTCTGATTCAAGGCAGTATTTCTTAACAAAGTCAAAATAATCCTCGACCGGAACACCGCCGGTTCTAGCAAGCACAAAAAGATCATTCTCTACACCCCATGCATCTATGCTACTCAGTCTTTTGCTTTTTATTATTTCACCCAACCGGGCAAGAACGCCTTTCTGATATCTTACCCTGTATAAATCATGCTGGCCATGATTCAATTTTATCCATTTGGAACCATTTGTCCTGATCGATAAGCTCTTCTTATCCATCAAAAGAAACTTTTCTTTTGCATCTTTTTCACTAATGTATCGCAGCGGTATCGGCCACATCTGGTCCGAACCTTTTGCATTAGAGATTACAAAGCGCCCCTGTGTTAACTCGAATCTATAGGCTTTTTTTATAACATTTATTATAGGATAATCCGCGTCTTCTATCCAATAGCTTGCAACCTTTGTAAACTGAAATAGTCTGCTCTTTTTTCTCACCTCTTTGTCTATCGAGTTCAGAAGATCATATTTTGTCGCATTGCCATATTTGTGGGCTTCCAGATAATCATGCAAACCTTGCCTAAATGCTTCAGCTCCAGCATAATTCTCAAGCATGTGCAGTACTGTGCCGCCCTTTTCATAGCTGATCCTGTCGAATATCGCGCTTATCTGCTCTGGCGTATTGACATGCACGCTTATCGGGTGTGTTGATTTGACTTCGTCTGCCTCAAAAGCAGTGCCAATCACATCTTCAAGGTATTTTGCGCGGATGTCCCACATTGGAAATACAGCATCCATCGCCTTGTAGCTCATGAATGTTGCAAAGCTTTCGTTAAGCCATAGGTCATCCCACCACTCCATTGTAACCAAATCGCCAAACCACTGATGCGCAAGTTCATGAGCCACAACCTCAGCAATTCTCTGCTTAATTAGTATTGGGCTCTTTTCAGTTCCAAGAAGCGCAGTTTCCCTGAATGTTATGGCACCCCAGTTTTCCATAGCATTGGCTGCAAAATCAGGGACTGCAATCAGATCTATTTTGGGCAACGGATATCCAATCCCGAAATATTTCTGATAAAATGAGATAAATTTTTTAGCATAAGCCATAGACAGCTTTGCAAGCTCTTTTTTTCCAGGCGTAGTCAGGACACTTATCTTAGTTCTGCCCAAATGGCTATGTAGCTCTTCATATCTTCCCACCCCAAGGTAAAGCAGGTATGTTGACATCCTCGGTGTTGTGCAAAAAGTTACAGATTTTCGACCACTGTTTTCTCCCATACTTTTAACTGGCATGTTTGAAATCGCCGTAAGGTCACGATCCACCACCAGTGTGACATCAAAGGTCGCCTTAAACTCTGGCTCGTCAAAGCACGGAAACGCAGCTCTTGCATCCGCGGCTTCAAACTGCGTTGTGAGCATGTATTCTGTTTTACTCCCATGTTTGTACGAACTCCTGTAAAAACCGTACATCCCTTCTGTATTAGTTCCTATAAAGTCAATTTCTATAAGTGTCTGCCCAACTACCGGTTTGTCCAGCATGAGCCAAAGCGTCTCTTCTCTCTGGTTTAAGATATGCCTTGCAATTTGCACGCCATTCTTAGAAATGACTCTCACACTTTTTACTTTCAACTTTGATGCGTTTAATTTTATGACCCTTGAGGAATTTTTTACCCTTACCTTTATTTTTACGGTTCCAAAGTACAAAAAGCTTTTCAGATCAGTGTCGAATTCGAGATTATAGTTTAAAGGTGTAATATTGCCACCTAATGTTTTGTGCTCGCTCGCTTTCATAAAATCAGGTATACTAAACATGTATGAATAAAATTATCTTGCAACAATGCCTGAACTAATTTTTTGTAGAATCTTATAAGCCTCATTCCAGTCGCTCGCGATGAAAATGTGCCCATCGTATTTTGGCAGCTCCTTTTCTATGTAGGTATTGTATGAATGTTTGATTAAAACAACTTTCTTGCCGCTTTGTGCTATGCGCTTTACTAGCTCAGGGTGGTCATCAACATATACGTCTATGCCGTCTCTAACCTTGTCCGTATGGCCATTGACAAATTCTATTTCGTCGTATTTAACTCTATTCTCTTTCAGCCAAGCGATAATAACGCTATGATCGCCCATCGTTGCTGTCCTTATGCGCAAAATATAAAGTTTTGAAAGATTATTCAATACCACGGGAATGTTACGGTCCATAAGATTTATTTTGTTTGGCAACTCCCAAATCTTTTTGAATAACGCAGCTTCTTCATTACTGCTAAGTATAGTTGATATCACATCATAGTCAAATCCAAATCCGCTTACTGATTCTGCATTTATGTTGAATGTATTCTTTAACACCTCCCTTACCCTAGGTTCTATGTCCGCCAACGTGCCCTCCAAATCTATAGCCAAGACCGGCCTTTTATCCACAGTCGCCTTTGTTGCTATTATAACACCACTACCAAGTCTTTCGCTTTAAGTATGCCAACCCCCCCCAAATTAAGGATTACCAAAGATCTAACCTAAACTCATTTTCATATGCGCTGCTAAAGAATTTAAGTTTTTGGCTATTGTTATGATCATAATCTTTTCTATAATAACGCAGAGCAGACCAACAGTTTATATGATATTAAAATGTTTTATATAATAATTTATGACAGCCAAATACTGCATAAACTATAAATATTAGAGAATCAATGGTATTACCATGTCGTCATCTAAAGATGCGCCAGCAAGGGTAAAAGACGCGTTTGAAGAGATAAAAAAGAAGTACCCATTCTACGTTGCACTCGCAAACATTAGCAGCAGGTATTATGTCTATAGGCGTACCAGCAGGTGGGATAAGGGAAAAGGCAAGGCTATTGCTGTTTCAGAATATTTGGGCAGGATAAAGGATGACGGAACATACATCAAAAGCAGGGAAAGCGCCAAGAACGAGCTAGAAAAGGCAAGGGCAGTGATCTTAAAATATGGTGGTACGGTAAACGTGCCGGAAAAGGTCATGCAGCCAAAATGGCAGGCCGAAAAGGAGCGCAAGCTGATAAATGCGGATGAAGCCGACAAGAAGATACTCATGGCGTTGAGCATGAACTCGCGCATATCTGTTCCATACATGAGCAAGCTCATGGATATAAAAGGCGTAAATATCCCCCACCGTATACGCAGGCTTGAAAGAAAATACGGGATCAGATATTTCGCAGTCATAGAACCGGGAAAACTGGATTTTGTAGAACTGATGGCGTTTATAAAGTTCGAAAACAACATTCCAAGCCTCAAGGAAATAAAGGATGCGCTGGACAAAAACCCCCATGTCCAGTTTGCAATGCTCACGACTGGCGACTATGACGTACTGATCTATTTTCTGGCCGAAAAATCAGCAATAGGCGGCACTATATGGGAATTGGAAAACAACGCATTCCCTAATTATGATACAGAATGGCACGTGTCTGTATTTATCAGGCACAACGGCTATATACCAATGCGCGGCAGGTTTCTTGACGAGGTGTTGAAAAACAAGGTCTGGTATAAGAACAAGGATTCATTAAAGGCACCCCCAGAAAAGATAACACAAAGGGAATACGCCGTGCTGCACGAATTAAATCTAAACGGCAAAGAGGATTTTACAAATATAGACAAAAAATACGGCTTTGACATTGGAAGGTCGCAATACACATACCACCAGCTCAAAGAGAGCAAAACCATATACAGGATGACGATATCAATGCAAAACCTGCCAATAAAATACATAGCATTATTGCAGCTTTCTATAATCAACCGGGAAAAATTTAGGGCGGGCAGGCCCAAACTCCTTCTCAACATAGCGGAAAAAGAGCCAGGCCTGATAAACAAGTACGCGTTGGTTGGCGATGTCGACCACCCCCGAGGGGCAATATTTTTAGCACCGATAATGGAAGAGGAACAACTTGAAAAAATCAGATCAGAACTGCAGAAAATAGAGGGCACCAAACTAAGGGTTACAATCGGAAGGGACACTATCGTGGGTTCGTTATGCTTTAGGAGATATGACAACGCGCATTCTACACAGTACCAAGTCCTTAGAGAAGAGTACAAAATGCCAGTGGAAAAAGAGAGATTAGACTACGAGGGGACAAAAACAACAAAAAGACGCCACCTGGATATAAGGGGCGTGCCTATATAACTACAAATTTTAGCCGCCAGTTCCATTGCCACTTGATCCTGTTTCGCCAGCTCCCATGATTTACACCTTCGCGCACCCTTCTCTGACAAGGCTTAAAAAGCTTGCTATGTGTGCCTAGGAGGGCGAATAAAAAGGCAGATTAAGGGACTTATCAGTCGTCAATCAGCGTCTACTTCTTCCTTCCCGTTGTATGGCCTATCCCGGATCTTGCGAGCTGCTTTACTGGTGATTCCGGTATGCTTTTTGATACCTGTTCGAATTTGTCCAGTGCCTCCTTTGTCAATCTCTCTGCTTCTTTTTCGGCATAATTTATAGAATCCAATTCCTTGAAGGTATCAATAACGAATCTGATGTCAGAATCTTTCTTTTCTTCGGGTTTCATGGTGTATATATTCTTTAGCTTTTCAAGCGTAGATGCACTGGCATTCTGCACTGCATGCCAGAGTATTATTGTTTTGGTGCCAGCCCTAATATCGGTGCCTATTGTTTTGCCCAAAACCTCTTCTGTTGAAGAGCAATCAAGTATGTCGTCTTTTATCTGGAATGCGTTGCCAGCAGGCACACCGTATTCTGCAATCCTGTTAATCTCGACATCTTCGGCCCCTGCTATTATGGCACCACACTGCATCGGCCCATATATAGTATAATATGCAGATTTCGCATGAATCGATCTGTAATAATCTTCCGGTGTGAACTTTGTTATGTCCTTGATATCGTATGTAAGGTGTATGTCGCGATATTGGCCTATGTGTGTTATAAGCATAATATCATAAAATTTGTCAAAGTACCTTTTGCCTGTCCTACCGCCCAACTTATTACTCGCGTCATGAGCCATTCTCCAAAGCTCAACATGCAGAGTATCGCCAGCAAGTATCGCATATATAGGGCCCATAACCAAATGCGCAGCCGGCAGACCGCGTCGTAGGGTATTGCCGTCCATCCAGTCGTCATGCATTAAAACATAGTCTTCTGATGCTTGCTGGACAGCAGCAGGCAGGATAGCATCCTCTATTTTACCCCCGTATAATTGAGTCCACAAAAGAACATACGACGGTCTTCTATACTGGCCTTTTCTATCAACATAGGTCCTAACCATCTTGTCAAACTCTGCCAGGCCGCTGTTTGGCATATACTCGCAGAGTTTTTTATATACTGTTTCCTTGTAGAGTGCTATAAACTCTTTGAAATCACTAGGAGAATCCGAAGTTCCTTTCATACAACCATAAGTATGATGTTACTAAAATCTAAAATAGTTACTACAGCCAGAATTTCTCTATGCTAAGACCTTTATCTTGCCTTCATTAGAAAGGCTAAGTTCGGTCAGCTTTTTGTTTACTATCTCAGCCATGAGGGGAAAACCGTTTCTGATGAGATCCACGTCTAACGGGAAAAATCCCGACTCGTCCATCGTAATCTTACCCGCTCCATCCTGGCGCAGCCCGACGAATTTATTGTAAAGCAGCCACATAGTGTCCATATCGAAGGTCAACTTTTCAGAGTGCTCCCTCGGATTCATTTTTACGTCAGCCAAAGAAAGCTGGGGCTCGACAACCAGAAAACCATGTGCAAAAAGCTTTGCTATTACGTTGCCAGTGCTATCTTTTAGTGAATTTCTGAACGTTCCCAATTCTATAAACTCGCTTTCGGCAAGTTCTATTCCCGCTTCTTCATGCGTCTCTCTTCTGGCCGCCGCACGTACACTCACATCAGTCTCTTCCTTATGGCCGCCAGGTACACCAAGAACATTAGGTACAAGAGAATCGGTAGAAGCCCTTCTTAAATAAAGGAAGCCCGTATCCAAAAAAACCGCGGTCCCAACTACCTCTATCTCTCCCTGTTCAGAAACTGTTTTGCTAGCCATAAACTCAGACCTGCGCATTTAATATTATTCGACGTCTCTTACCAGCATCATTTTTATCCCGTCAACCACATTATCATGGTTAAGAATCCTCCACTTCCTTTCTTTTGCAACCAGAGTCAATTCTTCCGAGGGGTTCAGCGCAATAGGCCTCCCAACAACCTCTAGCATCCTCCTATCTGCAATCGAGTCTCCGAATGCAAAGGAACTAGAGAGATCGAACATTTCCGAGAGCCTCCTAACGATTTCCAGTTTTCCATCTGGCATGCACAGCCTATTCTTTAGCCTGCCCGTATAAACACCATCTTTGACCTCTACCTCGATCGCATAGACTTCTGAAACATTAAGTTCCTTTGAGGCTATGGAGACAATCTCCTGTGCCCCAACAGATATGACTACCGGCTTATAGCCGCCCCCTCTTAATAAATCAACAAGCTCGTATGAAGAACTGTAAATCCTATTTTTAGCTTCTTTGAAAAATTCATTTACATGGCTTAAAAGCTCGGTTCTTTTCATGCCACTGATTGCTATAGCCCATAGCTCCCCGCATATTACGCTAACAGCGTCATAGGATAAAAGCCCCATTGACTGTTTGTCTATCGTGTTTAAAAGTTCGTCATAAACCCTTGAAGGGTAGAGGTTCTCTTTGCGCATATAGGACATTAATTCCATTGAAATGTTGCCCCGTCGCAAAGTTCCATCAAAATCAAACAATGCTAATCTATTCATTTTATCAGCGATAATGACCCTCTTAGAATCCCATGTTGTGTAGTTATCGTTTTTGGTAATATTTATATGTATCTACACGCTTTGTCGTCGGAAATAGTAACCAATATTAAAGGGGCCTTCATATCAGTTGGTTTGTAAGTAAGCACACCATTCTTAACTAATAGCGCAGTAAACGAGGATACTGTGCATAATATCCAGGCGGCACATTATTGCGCAGAAGCATGGGTTGCTGATAATAGTTCTGTTGTAGAGGCACGCCGTTCAACCCCCAACCATAACCAGCATGCTGCATCGTCCACTGGTGTGCGAGGGGGTGTAACAGACTCGCATTCTGTCCCGAGTAGGGATTTGATTGATAATAACTTGGTGCTGGCCAATAACCTTGACCTCCATACCCTTTAGTAGAACGCAGTTCTCCCTCCAACCTCTCAAGGAACCCCATTTTTTGCGATTGCGGTACAAAGGTAGTTGGTGTCTGCTGGACTGCTTGCTGGGTAATGCCAGGATAATTTAGTATTGGTGAGTATCTATTCCTGTTCATCTCCTCCTTGATTTTTGCCTTGAGCTTATCAAAAAATCCAGACTTTGAATAAACATGCGGTGGACAAAAGCCATAGCCACCAATTGTTTGCCAAGGCCCCTGCACAGGATTATTAGCGATTCCTTGCCCGTTCATAGACCCTAGCCTTTCATCCAACTCCGGCCCGCTTAGTTTGTTGAGCTTATTGGGTATCTGACCTTGATCCTTGGTTCTTAATAGCTCTTCTGATTTCTTTAACCTCTCATTTAATTGGTGGTTCGCCGCTATTAGTTGCTCATTCTCGCCTCCCAATACTTGTATCTCTTTTTCGAGCGCTTCGATAGAATTGGCAAGCCTAATCTTCGCGGATCCTTCCTCTAATAGCTTACATCCATCTGCCCAGACCAGCATGCTAAGTGGAACCCCCACAGTTCCTCCACTTACCCCTATGGCCCCCTGTTTAGAATCATCATTGTTTTTTACAGTTTTTTCCCCCATTCTATCACGTTATCTATTTTATATTTCTTAATATTTACGGTTTCTGCTTCTCTCAAACCATATTACAATAAACATTTTGTTTTTCCTAATATTTATACCTTTCTACACCGATTTCAGACGACAAAGAGGTTAAATTTGCCTGTCAGCCCTGAGAGCAAATCCATACCTAAATAAGAAAGAAATATTAATCCCGCCTGCTTCACATCAAAAATACAGGATCTATGAATTGAGCAAGAGAAAATGCTACAGCTTATAAGATTCGGGGGGAATCCCATAATTTCACCCAGGCCTGATAAAATTTGGGAAGCTGGAGGAACGTTCAACCCCGGTGCGGTTAGTGCAGGAGATGCGATTCATCTACTTTATCGTGCAGTAGATACTAACCGAATTTCACGTTTAGGATACGCCAAGATGTCAAGTGGAACAGGGTTGCCCTTTCGCTCTTCGACGCCAGTTCTTGAACCTTCTGCAGACTGGGAAAGGTTTGGCTGCGAAGATCCCCGCATCACCCACATTGATAATATCTTCTATATCACATACACCGCCTTTTCACAGAGAGGGCCTCGCCTAGCGCTCGCTTCAACTAAAGATTTCCTGCACTTCAGTAAGTATGGGTTGGTTGGGCCAGACAGAGACGACAAAGACTTCGTAATATTTCCTGAGAGAATTAATGGGAAAATTGCAATCCTACATCGGCTTGAATCCAAAGTGCAGATTGCTTACTTCAAGGACCTTGGTGCCCTTACCAGCTCGCAGGGATACTGGGACGACTACCTGAAGCATATCGATGACTATGAGGTTCTGAGGCCAGAATTCCAATGGGAAAAATTTAAGGTGGGCGTAGGGCCGCCACCGATCAAAACAGATCGAGGATGGCTTGTTATTTACCACGGTATTGATGTTAATCAAGTCTATCGTGCAGGAGCAGTTCTTCTTGACCTGCACGACCCGGAGAAAATCCTGTCGCGCTCCAAAGAGCCAATCCTTGAACCGAAAACGGCATTTGAGAAGCAAGGTATTGTTTCAAATGTGGTTTTTCCGACCGGCGCAGTCATATTGGAAAAGGAGCTGTTAGTCTATTACGGAGGTGCTGATAGGGTATGCTGCATTGCAAGCGCGCCCATAGACAAATTCCTTGACGAATTGGAAAATGAACCACAGCACCATTTCAAACACTTAGAGCACTAGATATAGCCTACAGAATCTATATATATTTAAAAGCACTACAATGTTTGCTAGATATTATGAAAGCACACACTACCAACAAGAAAACAGTTCAAAAAGATAACCAGTCAGTGCCTAAATCCAGTCAAAACATAACCCAGCCTATTTTTGTTACGTTGCGTACTGGTAAAAAAAATAGTCAGCTTGTGGAGGGTGTTATCAGTAAGCCGCATAGGTTAGAGCTTAGAAGCGATTTAGAAGACGACGGTGCCCTTATTCTCGCCATAATACCAAAAAAGGTTTCTAAAAAACTCGAAAAAGAGGAAGCAAATAGGATAAAGCAATACATATATTGAATATCAGCTAAATACCAGAATAAAATAAGGCATTGAAAATATCTTGATGGTGCTGCCAAAACACCCCATAAAAGCTTTTATATTATATTCTGCATTAAGATGACGATTATATGGCAATAACAAAGTTAAGGCAGGAAGAAACCGGTTTACTGCGCAAAGGGTCCATGGTAATCGACTTAACACCAATTATTAGTGGCAGCGTGATTGTAAAAACTGCAGACCTCGCTTCAAACCTCCGCATAGACAATTGGTGCAATAGTACCGAAGCAAAGATATTAATTTTGGGAACAATAGCAGTTATATCTGTAATAGCATGTAAGCACCGAGCGATTGCAGGGTTCCTTAGGGGCACCCCCGCAGAAAGGCCGTCTTCAGAGCCTATTTAAACGCATACGGACAGCAGCATGCATATCAAGAGCATAACGGGATTATCATACCTTTCTTTAACAAGGCGAAACCAGGCAAAGAGGAAGACCTGCTGCACAAAGAGCCGTCAGAACTTAAAAGTATGCTTCGCAAAGCAAGGCTCAACACCCATCTGATAGTATTATTAAGTACGGTTACGGGCACCATAACTCTCAGACTTGTCGGCAAAGCAACAGAGCGTGAACAAAGGATACGCGACGCACTAAAGCTTCGGAATCAGTAACATCAAAAAGATTATATAGTTTGCTTTATATAAAAACCTCAGATTGTTATGCCCATCTTTGAAATCACAAAAAGCCTGTTGAAATCTGGACAAGGGAAGGATTTGCTGCGCAAAGAATCCGTGGAACAGAAAGAGATGCTTCGTACCACAAAGCACCAGAGATTCGGCAACGTAAGCAAAGAGCATGTGGGATTAGTGCTGGCTACTGGTACTGCTGCTTTATTGCTAATGAGCCAACTGCCTCCCGCTTCATAGTTTGAACTTGTGCTTAATGCCATACACTTATTGCCTATTAGCAACTAAAGGTCATGACCCAAGGCTTATTCTGAAGCTAATAGAAGAAAGAAGGCTTGAGCAGAAGCCTTCTTATATATTTACGATTTACGTCGTCAAAGCCCCTAGAAAGGTATAAATATTAGGATAAACAGGAAGTAATATGTGATAAAATGAGTATAGGTACTCGGGATGTTGCTAAAGAAGAGCCAGTAAGAAATGACGATATAGTTACCATTGATGCGCTGTTTTTTCTCATGCATTTGAAAGAGACGCCAAATGAGACCTTTATTAGTCAAGGACGGGTACTCCCGCTAACATCTGATGGACTTAACCGTCTAAAAGAGGCAGGATTAGTCGAGGTAAAAGACAAGGGTCTTGATTGGTTTAGAATAACGCAAAAGGGCCGTAATTATGTTGAAAGGTTTGCGCTGGAAATCATTGTTGAAAAGGTTTGCGCTAAAACTCCCGCCGAAATGGCTAAGATAGCCGAATTACTTCGCAGATAAGCCCAATTATTACTAAACATTAAACAAGTATTATCTTGGATTCCCCTTGAGCTTTCTGAGCCGTTGATCGGCACCATGCACGCGGCTGATATGGTTGTCGAGCGCTTGCCGTGTTGAGAATGGCGGTTGCCTGCAATAAGGGCATTGAAATCCCATAATTTCACCTAATTAGACTTAGCCCATAGTTATAAAATACTTTTTTATATCTAGCTTTGATGGCTTAGCTAGGAGGAAGCCTACTGATAGCGCCATTTTCCCATATATCTACTAGTTTGTTTGCAGCGCCTTCAGTTACTTTATTGAACGCAGCATCACTAATCGGGAACAAGTAATTTGCGAGGGTAAAAAGATAGGAGTCGAATCTTGGCCAAAAGATATGCCTCTTACAAAAGAGGGGATGGCAAATTTAAATCAATCACAAATAAATATTACCGTTTGTCGCGGCGGTATACCTACAAGCTGCCAAATGGTTAGCTCGTGGATGGAATTACAAAATAAGAAGAGGGTAAAAATACCCAAAGAGTTTATCGCTGCTAAACCCAAAAATTCTGTAGAATTGCGAGGAATACGCGGTGCCAGAGTGCCTTTATCTGAAGGTCCCGAACACAAAGAACGGCGCAGAGTGCGCTACAAAAAAGAAGTTGTGGCTTATTTAGCAGACTCCATCTTATTAAAGCTTAGTTCCCTATGATTGCCACCCTGGAACTTATAAGAAGAAATTGTAAGTGAGTAAAAATGAAAAAGATCAAGATGACTCAACAGGAAGTAATCAGCAAAACAATAGGATACGTTGAAAAAGAACTTCAAGGTGAAAGTTCTGGGCATGACTGGTGGCACATTTTAAGAGTCAGGAATAACGCAATGAAAATCGCTGCTGGAGAAAAGGGGGCGGATCTTTTTGTAGTAGAACTTGCAGCACTTCTACATGACATAGCCGATTGGAAGTTTCATGGCGGCGATGAAAAGGCAAGCTCACACACGGCACAGGAATGGTTGAAAAGCCGAAGTGTAGATAACAAGATAATAGCCAAAGTCTGCAAGGCAATAGATGAAGTGTCTTTTAAAGGGGCTGGAGTAAAAACAGTTCCAAGCACTTTAGAAGGCAAGATAGTGCAAGATGCTGATAGATTAGATGCGATTGGCGCAATAGGTATAGCAAGAGCCTTTGCATACGGTGGCAAAATGGGAAGAGGAATATACGATCCAGTGATAAAACCAGAACTTCACAAATCCTTTGAGGCATACAAGAGCAATAAAGGTCCGACAATAAATCATTTTTATGAAAAGCTGCTTTTGCTAAAAGACCTTATGAATACAGATACCGCAAAAAAATTAGCAGAAGAACGGCACAACTATATGATAAAATTCCTTGAGAGATTTTATAAAGAATGGGAAGGCATTTTATAAACTCTGAAAATTAGCTCCTAGGTTACTTTTAAGCTTCTTTACGACGGCAAAGTGTTCAGAAACATATAAATATTAGGAAAAACAGGAAAATATTGATGGGAAAATGTCAACAAAACAAATTGAAAAATCAGACGCTGAAACATGGCTTGATGCTTCTCTCAAAGCGGTTGAAAAACGGCTTATCAATAGACTGACCGATCCGGTTAATTTTCTCCGCCCAACTTCGCTCAGAGAGCAGGTGATAAAATACTCTTTTGAGATAGGAATACAGCATACTAAAATTGACAACACACTCAGAAAGTTAAACGCACTCGCACGATCGGACTCAGAGAGCTATAATCAAGCTGTACAAAATGGCGACGGCCCCCATAAACTGGCATATGGAAAGGAATACAAATTGGTGGTAAAGGAAATGGAGCGCCCTCACTTCGCGTCTGATGCATTGGCGATAGCACGCTCAAGGCTAAATATAGAGATGAAGATTTCAGTCCCAAGAGATGAAAAGGTTCCAATATCAGAGGAAACGGCCGATCAGCTAAGAACAATAACCAATATAGTTGGTGCTGTCGCAGTATCATTAAAGTCTTTCAATCCAGAAATATCAAAAGCACTTTTAGACGCAAACAGAAGCCTCCTAAATACAAGAATTATGGGTAAGACAGATTTAGTGCAAAGCCCAACCTACTCCAAAGCTCTGGAAGTTCTTCAGCGGGCACATTCTGCAGCTAAAGCAGACACAGACAAGCAGTTGACCCAAATAGGGTTAAACTTAAGCACATCTAGCGTGTGGTAGGATTAGTCCAAGCCCCATCTTACGCTGATTTATAACGTTCTTTCACAGGCCAACCTTGAGTGTCCAATAAATCGGTAATTTTATCGGTAACCAATTTGGGCTCTCAAATTTTCCCTCAGAAAATGAATTTTGATTCAGGAACGGTAAATATGTTGTGGATGTTTATCTTCGTTACGAGTTC
>Ga0315282_10002847_pt1 | contig 31393 bp, 28 predicted proteins | sample YL17G07_20_MG_FD_203693 | JGI IMG/M metagenome (GOLD analysis project Ga0315282, IMG submission 203693) | Sediment microbial communities from Yellowstone Lake, YNP, Wyoming, USA - YL17G07_20 | ecosystem: Environmental > Aquatic > Freshwater > Lake > Sediment | place: USA: Wyoming | collected... | reverse complement strand
CGCCCCAGAGGGCAACGTACCAGAGGGTTTCGCTGATTTTAGGCAAGCAACCCAGGTAGTGATGCTGCTGCATCAGTTCCTGATAACGCTGCTCTTCGGATGAACGAAGGGGCCGGACAAGAATCTCCCAGAGGTTCAAGGCAGTTACCCTCAAAGGAAATGTAACTTAAGATCTCTTATTACCCCATTGGGGGACAATTGTCCAGAACTATTTGTAATAAGTTGATGTGATTCAGTTTTCGGGTCAGAATAAACTCACCCTGGCTTGACTTATACAACCTCTTGACATTTCGAGAGCACTTTCTATATAATGAATTAACTGTTAACGTACCTGCCTACTAAGGAAGGAGGAATTGACATGGTAAGAAATATGAAAATGTCTTTTGGGGTTAGTTTGGCATTGGTTTTTTTATTGGGTTTGTCAATAGGGAATGCTCGAACTCTTGATCAGATTATTACTGCAGGGGAAATCCGGGTGGGTATCAACGTAAATTTTCCACCTCTCGGTTTTTTTAATGAAAAAAACGAGATCGTTGGATTTGAGCCGGAATTTGCTGCAGCTGTTGCCAAGAAACTGGGCGTTAAGCTTCAGATTGTGCAGGTGAGTTCTCCGGATCGGATCCCATTCGTTACTTCAGACAAAGTCGATTTTGTCATGGGGGCCCTGACGCGTAACCCCGAACGAGGAAAGATGGTCGACTTCACCTTCCCGGTTAATACAGAAGTGCTTGGCGTTGTCACAACAGAAAAGAGGCCTTACAAGAACTACAAGGACTTCAACCGCAGTGATATTACATTTGTTCAGGTTCGTGGGACAACCCCAGTTCCTTTTATCGAGAAGAACCTTCCCAAGGCAAAGCTTTTGCTTCTCGACAACTATCCTGATGCCATCCGCGCCATTGCCCAGGGACGCGGCGATGCTATCCTCGACGTAATTGAATTTATTTTGGCACCTATGGAGGCCAATAAAGGGATCAAGTGGAGAATAGTGGAAACTCCTGTGAGTACTGATTATGACTGTCTTGGTGTCAGCAAGGGAAATGGAACCTTGAAAAATTGGTTAAATATCGTTATATTCGAATTACACAGCGATGGTACTATCGAAGAACTCTGGAAAAAATATTTCGGTCGACCCATGATCCAGAAGGTCCATTGGTCCGATTGGTTCTGATATTTTCTGAAAGCCTCTTGCCCGTGTAATGAAGTTTCTGACCCATCCTGCCCTGGGTGTAGGCAGGTTACTGATCAATGGCAATTTCGAAAATGGATGATCATTTCAAGAGGCTCTCTACCCCCCGATGCATTATACTATACATTTCAGCCAGGTGCTGAAATATATACCATATCTAATCGGAGGTGCATGGCTTAGTTTCCAGATCGCTTTTCTCGCTTTCTGCGGTGGCATGGTCATTGGACTTGCAGGTGCCATAGCAAAGACTTATGGCAACAGGGTCTTGCAAGTTCTTGTGAATGGTTATGTGACTTTTTTTACCAATACGCCCCAGCTTGTCCAAATCTATTTCATCTTCTTTGGTCTCCCTCAATTTGGAATTGTCCTATCCTCTTACGAAACTGTGCTTGTCGGCATGACGCTTAATGCGGGAGCCTATGCGACTGAAATTCAGCGGGCGGGTTTTCTGTCGGTGCGCAGGTCGGAACTGGAAGCTGCTGAAACGCTGGGGATGTCTTTCCTGCAGTCTGTGCGATATGTCATCTTACCCCATCTTTCTAAAACTCTTTATCCTCCATTTTCAAATCTCTACATCATTATGACATTAGGGACATCCATGGCCGCCATTTTTGGCGTCGAGGAACTCACAGGAAGAGCCTTTAACGTGGATGCCATAACGTTTCGGCCGGTTGAAATCTTTTCGATTACAGCCGGTCTCTATATCCTCATAACAATTGCTGCCAGTTTCATCTTACTTTATCTGGGGAGATGGCTTTTTAGAGTGAAAGGCAAGGTGTTCTGATGTGGGCCAGTCTCCTTGAAGAGATCCCGCGATTCTTCACATACTACAACCTAATTTTTTTGCTCCAAGCAGGAGCGAGGACCATCGGACTTTCAGCTATCGGGTGTATCATAGGCTTTGTGACCGGCTTCTTTCTTGCGATCATGCGCGTTAGCCGTGGAAGGAGTTTCCTACCGATACGCCTTTTCTCGATCAACTTTGTGGAGTTCTTCCGCCGGGTCCCGTTTCTTGTGACGCTGATGCTCGTGTTTTTCATTTGCCAGGCCGCAAATCTCCAGTTCTCTGTATTCACAGTATCTATGATCACTGTCTGCCTGATTGCTTCCGGATTCATCGCGGAAATTGTGCGCGCTGGTATCGAATCAGTGAATGTCACCCAGTGGGAAGCAGCAGACGTTCTCAACTTCACGCTCGCCGAAAAGCTTCGTTTGGTGATTATCCCCCAGGCCTGGAAGGTTATTCTTGCACCTGTCTTCAGTTTCTTTCTATCCTTCATTAAGGATACTGCTTTGGCGTCCCAGATCGGTGTTATTGAACTCACCTATTCAGGTAAGGTCTTGAACAACAAAGGTTTTTCTGCCATACTTGTTTTTGGAACAATACTGATAATGTATTTCATCATTTCGTATCCTCTTGCTCTTTTTGGTAGGTGGATGGAGAGAAAATTTGCCATATCTAAGCATTGAAAATGTTGTCGCATCCTATAAAGACGATATCCCTGTTCTGGCCGGTGTTGGGTTTTCGATCGAAAAAGGTGAAATAGTCAGCCTCATCGGACCCTCTGGTTCCGGCAAGAGTACGCTTCTTCGAGTTCTCGTGGGTTTAACTAAGCCAAAATCCGGCAGAGTAGTGATAGACGGGGTTCCCATTGGCTATGCGAACAAGAAGGTTTTACGCGAAGCCCGTGATCGATTTGCCATTGTTTTTCAACAATATAATTTGTTTCAGAACATGACCGCATTAAGAAACGTGACAGTGGCTCCCCTCAAGGTTAAGAAGCGGAATCCTCGGGAAGTAGAGAAAGAGGCTATCGCCCTGCTTGAAAAGGTCGGTTTGGGTGACAAGCTTCATGCCTATCCGGATGAGCTGTCGGGTGGCCAGCAACAGCGTGTAGCGATCGCACGGGCCCTAGCCCTCAAGCCTGATATTCTGCTGCTCGATGAGATCACCTCAGCGCTCGACCCTGAAAGGATCAACGAGGTCCTCGACACGATTCGGATCCTTGCCAAAGAGGGGATCACCATGCTGATCATTTCCCACGAAATGGCTTTCGTGCGCGAGGTTTCCTCAAAAGTGGTTTTCATGGACGAAGGCAAGATCGTGGAAATCGGAAGACCCGAAGAGATTCTGGATCATCCAAAGACAACCCGGGCACGGGACTTTATGGCCAAGATATTGCGTCATTAATGATCAGATGTCCAGGACATCCACGTTGGAATGTTTGAATCATGTTGAGGATGATAGACGAGGATGCGACTCCTTTACTGATGGTTGGTGAAAAGAACAAGAGTGTCCTTTGAACAGAGCGTTTCACTCTGTGAAGGGCAGTCAAGATATCTGCTAAACGGTTTCAGATGATTCAGGTGGTTTCATTCAAATTTTTGATACCTCGGTTCGTCTTTCAGCACACATCATTCACTGCAAAAAACTGTTCCACTTCTCCTTGAGGTAGGCTAGTACCAGAGGCGCTTCTCTTTCAAGGTTCATAAACTTCCTGTCGAGATCCTCGACGCTTATCCTGTGCTTGTAATTTAGCTTCCATAATTGTTCTAAGAAGTCCTGGACGGGATAATTGGGGAGATCTTCACCAACAGCCCTGGGCTCGCTCAGCCCAGGGATGTCGGGTACCGGCAAATGAACATGGTATAGATCTCCACTAGTTTCTGTAACGGCCTGAACCGGTTCTTCCTGCGAAGCCATGTGATAAAGATCGGCCAGTACTTTAACCTCCTTCCTATTCACCGTCTTGGCGAATGCGACTGCCTCCGGGATAGAATTGAGAATGTTGCAGTTCTTTCTTATGGGTTCAATGACGATTGTAATGTTGTTCTTTGCTGCTTCATCTGCCGCTGCCTGGAGGAATTGAACCAACTGACTACAGGCTGTTTCTCTGGAAAAGCCTTCGGGGATGTTCCTGGCGCGGGGGCTTCCAAAAACGACAACACACCCGCCCAACTCAGCGATCCTTCGCAGGGTTATTTTGACGAACTCGGTCACTCTATTGAACTCAACTGCGGGACCTACTACCGGGAGGGTGGAGGGGATGAATCTTCGCCAGGCTTCGGGACGGACGCTAAGCGTGCCCAACTTTTTTTTTAACATCCCAAAGCCAGCGTCGCTCACCTCTGGAACGACATTGGTAACCGTTAGTTCGATATAATCGTAACCGGCTCTCTCCGCTGACGCGACATCTTCGATATAAACACAGATGCCAAACCTAGGGTTATTACTTGAATGTTTTATCACCTGGATCCCTCCCCAGGGGGCGTTACCAGAGACTCCTGAATTCTGCAGACCAGAATATCCAGAGTCCGGGTGGCTGTCAAGCAAAATATTTTGTTCTGCAATCGGCATTATCTCTGTCAAAGCATGAAGATCTGAGTCTATTCTGATTAGAGAACTTCAAGATCTCTAAGTGAACTCCTCTTGCGATGGTGAAATGGGTTCTATATCAGCAGTGAGCTTTAGGGCTTCTAAATTCTCTTGACAAATTTCTAACTCCGTGGTAAAAACTGGCATACCAGTTTAATATACTAGCTACCGGGACTGAGGAGAGGAACCTCAGTGGAAAGAGCTCAGAATTTAATTGGAAGGGTCTACCAGTTGATTAAAGGGAGGATCATCTCTCTGGAGTACGCCCCGGGCCAGAAGCTTGAAATCGGCAAGTTGAAGGATGAAATAGGGATTAGTCTGAGCCCGATCAAGATGGCGATTCAGCGATTAAGTGGTGAAGGATTCTTGAAGATTCTCCCTCAGAGGGGAACCTTTGTGACCGAGATTTCCCACGATGAAATTGCTGCCCTCATGGATTATCGCTTGGTGCTTGAAAGGGGAGCATTCTATCTGGCTTTTGAAAGAATCACAGGAGGAGAGGTCCGAAAACTCCGGGCTCTGCAAAAAGAAATGGCGAGATTGACAGAGAAGAATTTCTACTCCCGGCAGATGGAATTGGATAGCCAATTCCATCTCGCGATTATCCAGTCCGCGAGGAATCAGGGGCTAAGAGAGGCTTACGCTCAGCTGAGCCCTCATTTTAAGCTGATTCGATTTCATCATGTACTCGAAAGAGGAAGATGGTCAGACAAGGTGGATGAAGAGCATGACCGAATCGTGAAGGCACTTGAACAGAGAAATTATAAAAGCCTCGAGAAAGCGATTACGGATCACCTTTTGCGCATCAAAAAAGAATTTTGTGGAAATCTTACGGAAAAGCCAAGTTCAACAGTGGTTCATTTGTTTAGATTGTGACCCGTTATAAGGCAGGACCTACAGAAGCTTTTGAGAAACAGAATACTTCCAATGCAAGCATTGGATAGAGAGAAATCCCCTGTATGAAGGACCTAACGCCTCTTTTGAAACCTAAGCGGATCGCCGTGGTGGACACTCCTGAAAAAGTGGGAGTTGGTTCCCTGGTGATCGAAAATCTCCAGATCCTCGGCTGCGAGGGAAGTTTCATTTCAATCAATCTCTGATACGAGTCCATTCTGGGCAACGTTGCTTAAAGATGCGCTTATGCTGTCCCCATTCCATATAACCCCCGACTTCCAGACTGCAGATATTTGGACCGCCCGCGTGCGTCTAAAGAATCTTGTTCTCAGGACTCCGCTCATCTTTTCTCATTCCCTCAGCAAGAGAACGTGCTCTAAAATCTATTTGAAGATGGAGTGCTGGCAGCTGTGTGGTTGTTTCAAGGTCCGCGGTGCGATCAACATGGTTTCTGCTCTCACCGACGATGAGAGAAAGCGGGGGTTGGTCACATGCTCTAGCGGAAACCACGGGATTGCTCTGGCATACGCAGCAAGTCTGTTTAATTATCCTCCCGTGACGGTCTTCTTGCCCACTACAGCTGATTCAAGCAAGGTGAAGAAGCTTCGGGCTTTAGGTGCCAAAACGATATTGCGCGGTGCTGATTTTCTCGAAACATTGGACATGGCCCTGCAATATACGAAGGACAACGAAGCCACCTACGTTCACTCCCATAGCCACCGACTAGTAATCGGGGGGCAAGGCACTATTGGAATCGAGATTATGGAGGATCTGCCAGATGTGGAAGTAGTCGTCGTACCTCTAGGTGGTGGTGGCTTGATATCCGGCGTTGGGACGGCTGTCAAGACTTTTTGCCGCAAGGTGAAAATAATAGGGGTAGAAGCGGCAGCAGCCCCTGGCGCTTATCTCTCTTTTCAAGATGGTCGCTGCCACGAGAGCGTCGATATCCGGCCTTCGGTGGCGAACGGACTGCTGGGCACTCTAACACCGCTGACATGGGAGATTTGCCGGCACTTGGTAGACAAGATCGAACTGGTGGAGGAAAATGAAATCATTCATGCGATGCGAGTCTTTCAGGAGGACGAGCAATTAATGATTGAAGGGGCGGCGGCAGTAGGTCTAGCTGCGATCCTGAAAGGTGCTATAAAGGCTGAGGGAAAGAAAGTTGTTCTAATTCTCACTGGTCGCAACATCAATGCCCAAGAGTACAACAAGTTAATAAATCAGGTTCCATGATAGAAATCGCTACAGAGAGCTTGGCGGTAGCTAATGCCGATTTCTGCTAAGCAAACCAAGAAAAGGAGGTCAGGATGTTACAATTACCAGAAGGTCGTTCGTTGGAACTAACACAGGAGTTACTCAAAGGTGCTATCGACGTTCATGTCCATCCAGGACCACATTTGAAAAGCAGTCCCCGACGGGTTGATCCCATTGAAGCAGCGATCGAGGCGAGAGATGCCGGCATGCGGGCGATTGTACTCAAGGATGTCTTTGAGATGAGCAATGGGATCGCTTGGTTAGTGAATCGGCATGTTCCCAATTTCACGGTTTATGGCGGCCTTATGCTCAATACCGTTTACGGGGGAATGAATCCGCGGGCATTTAAGACCGCGATATATTATGGTGACGGTGCGAAATATCTGGATTTTGGTGCCCATTCAACCCACTATCAGGCATCCAAAGAGGGGCGACTGATTAACGGAAAATTTGTTCCCCTCAGTGAAGCATATCCAAAATTCAAGACCGAAGAACTGGACCGTTGCATCCGTATCCCTGTTGATAAAGAACCAGGCCCAGAGTTGAATGAGATGTTGCGGCTTCTTGGCGAGAATCCACATATCTATCTTGACACAGGCCACGTGTCTGCAGAAGAGGCGATGCGACTTATTGACCTTAAGGACGGATATGGCTATAAGAGAATTCTTGTTTCAAGCTCTGTAACCAAGATTGCAACAATGCAACAACTGAAACACATGGCCACGCAAGGAGCCTTTATTGAGATCTCTTTAGGTTCCTATACGGCTGCACAGATGATTCCACTCACTCACTATTATGTTGAAAAGGAGTATGCTTCCATTGATGAAGGGATGACTTCAACACGTGGGATCAGGGAAGTAACCGATATGATCGAGGGCCTCGGTGCAAATCACTGCATTCTGTCCACGGATTTCGGCCGCTACGCCCTGCCCACCCCGCTCGAAGGTCTCCGCGAGTTCATCGCCTGCATGCTGGATCTGGGAATACCTCCGGAGGATATCCGGAAGATGGTGAAGACAAACCCCGAACGATTGCTGGGGTTGGAGCCGCTGGGCTGATAGCCTCCGGGAGTGGTTGCCCTATCAAGAAGCATGTCCCTTGGAATCGTGTCTCACGTCCAGGGTTCTCTCATTGCTTCAGTCAGACCCCCTCAGGAGCTTTGCGGGGGTTGCTGAGACGGGTCTCTCTATTTCTTGATCCGTCGAAGTTGGACCACCACGGGGTTCCAGGGGTCAGGACACGCGACATGGATAACATCCGGATCCTTTTCCCATGGCAACGATCCTCCGAATCTCAGCACGCGGTAATTAGGGTAGATTGCATAAAACAACGCAGTGCAGATTGTTTTTGGATTCCCGGACATGCCGATCGTAAAGTCTCCGCTGAGGTCGAATTCCTGCCCGACCTCATGTTTCGCTTCACAGGTTCCTTTCACCGAAAGAACTCTCATGATAACCTTGGATGGCTTACTCATATTCAACCTCTCAATGTTTAAGATAGCTTAAAGTGCGAACTGGACAACGTCAAACAATAAGTGTTTCCCTTGGTCGTGGAAGATCAATGAGCTGTCTACCCTTCGTATCCCAGTGCAGCCGAAGCCTGTGCCGCCACTTTTCTCACTTGAACTGAGAGCTTTCGAAAGAGACCTTTTTTCATGCGGGTGGAAGGCCCGATGACAGAGACGGCTGCCACCATCCTGCCCTCTTTATTAAATAGTGGTGCGCCCACACATCTTCCTCCGAGCTCTGTTTCTTCATCATCGACCGCGTATCCCTGGCGTTTCACTTTTCGAATTTCATTCGATAGTGTCCGAAGCTTAGTAATCGTTCTATCCGTTTTCTTCTCGAATACGGAAGTTCTGAGAAAACGATCAAAATCTTTGCGTGAAAACCCGCTTAAAAGAACTTTTCCGGAAGCCGTGCAGTGAAGTGGCAGTCTTGAGCCCACAGAAGGAATACCCCTGATGAGATTATCGCTCGCCACTTGGTCGACGTAGATGGCGTGGTCTTTGTCCAAGACCACCAGAGAAGCGGTTTCTCCTGTTTGAACAGCTAACTGTTCGAGAAAGGGATGCACAATAGCAGGCAGGTTGTAAGATTGGGCAGCGGCTTTTCCAAGATAGATGAGAGCACAACCCAGTTGATATCTGCGCGAGTAGTGGTTTTGGTTAACGAAGTTGTGTGATTTTAGAGTATTCAGAAGTCGCAACAGCGTACTCTTAGGCATTGCAGTCTGTTTCGCCAATCCAGCTAGATCGACCTCATCTCGAACGCGACCAAAATGCTCCAAGATGCCTAGAGCTTTATCCAAGGCACGCACAAAGGTCTCTTTCTTGACTTTAGGCCGCATCCTCAATTCTCATGTGGAATCCTGCAACAGGCATCAAGCCAATAAACCTCATCGTGGAACATCGTGCCATTTTTATATCAGTCGCATTGGTATTTGTCAAGTAAAATCTTGACAATAAAATCTTGACAAGCCTTTTTCACCATGTAAGAATAGCTATACCAATCAACCATACTCACCTAATAGCCCACGAAGAAAGAGCTCTTTCGAAAAGAGAATGAGCTGGATCGTAGGCTCTTGGTTGAAGGATCCTTTTAATGAAAGACCTAAGAGCTCTCCTTAATCCCAAAACGATCGCTATCGTGGGCGCTTCGGAACGATTCGGAGCCGGTTCCCTGGTAATCGAGAATCTGAAGGCCCTGAGTTATGAAGGAAAGATTATTCCCATTAACCCCAGGTATGAATCGATTCTGGGCTACCGGTGCTACCCCTCTCTCTCTGATGTTCCAAAAGAGATTGGGATCGACTGCGCGGCCATCGTTCTCGGAGTCAACCAGGTGATTCCCGTGCTGGAAGAAGCAGGGAAACGAGGTGTTCGAGCGGCTTGGGCCTTTGCGAGCGGGTTTGCAGAGACCGGTGATGAAGGGGCAAAGCTTCAGAAGGAGTTACGAAAGGTTTGCGTAGATCACGGTATTCTTTTCCTCGGACCGAACTGTGTGGGCTATGCCAACCTTCATGATAAGGCGGGGATGTACAGTGCCCCTCTCTCTCCAACTCTTCGGAAGGGTTCGGTTGGAGTAGTTGCGCAGAGTGGGTCGGTGATTCTTGTCCTTGCCAACAGCAATCGGGGCGTTGGGTTCAGCACACTCGTATCGAGTGGAAATGAGGCTGTTCTCGATACGACTGACTACATATCCTACCTCGTCGAGGATAAGAACACAGAGGTCATCGCTACGTTCCTGGAAACGATTCGAAGACCGGAAGCCTTCATTCGGGTTTGCGAGCGCGCGGCGGAACTTAAGAAACCGATCGTTGCGGTGAAAATTGGTCGCTCAGGACTCGCCCAGAAAGCAGCCCTCACTCACACAGGGGCGCTAACCGGTTCGGACAAGGTCCACGATGCCCTCTTCAAAAAACTTGGGGTGATCCGAGTCGACGACCTGGATCAACTCCTCGAAACCGCAGAAGCCCTGGTGCGCTGCCGCACGCGCTTGCCAGAGGGAGGCAGGGCAGGGGCGATCACAGTGTCTGGCGGTGAGATCGGACTGATCGGAGATCTTTCGCAGAATCTTTCGATTTCCTTCCCCCCCCTTTCAAGAGAGGGATACGATGAGCTTCGAAGGAGGCTACCCCCTTTCACGGCCGTTTCAAACCCCCTGGACGGGTGGGGGAGCGGCGATCTCGTGGAAACTTATCCAGCCTGTTTAGAGGTTCTGGTCAAGGAGAGGGACATCGATCTCATCATCGTTTCTCAGGATTCCCCTCCAGGCATGGCGGAAAAGCAGGTGACGCAGTATGCAGATGTTGCACGGGCCGCTGTCAGGACCGCTGTCGTCGGAAAGCCTGTCGTGGCCATGAGCCACGTCTCAGGAGGTCTGGACCAGACGATCAAGGGGATTCTGGATGATGGGAACGTCCCGTTTCTTCAGGGGACACGTGAAGGCCTGGTGGCCATTCATCACCTGGTCGAATATAGCCGTTTCCTGAAACGGGGTAGAACCGTCGAAACGCCTGCTGGAAAGTCACCCAAAACCTTACCGGAAATTCTCGAGAGCCTCAAGGGGAAGAGACGGGTCCTTGGGGATGATAAGGCAAAGAAAATTCTCCAAGCCTATGGGATTGATATCGTAAAGGAGGTGCTCGTTCAGTCTGGTGACGAGGCCCTGAAGGCAGCTAAAAGAATTGGATACCCGGTGGCACTGAAGGGTCTGTCCCCACATATCCCTCACAAGACGGAGGCGGGTCTTGTTCGCCTGAATGTCCGAAATGGGGAGGAATTGAATGCTGGCTATGCACAGATTCAGAACAACGCAAAGGCGTTTGACCCGAACGCCGAACTCGAGGGGATCCTGATTCAGAAAATGGTTCCTTCGGATGCCGCAGAAATACTCGTCGGGATGACGAGAGACCCTTCCTTTGGTCCTGTCGTCGTTCTGGGCCTGGGGGGTATCTGGGTGGAGCTGCTTGCTGACACTGCTCTGAGACTTCCACCCATCAATTCAGATGATGCCCTGGAAATGATCTCCGAGCTCAAGGGGAGGCCGCTCCTGGAAGGATTCCGTGGCAGGCCCTGTGTCGATGTGAAATCCCTCGCCGCGGTTCTTGTCCAAGTCGGCCGTATGGCGGTCGATCTGAAGGAGGTTCTCATCTCCCTCGATCTCAACCCCCTGATGGTCCTTCCGGGTGAGGGGGGATCCCGCGTCATCGATGTCGTCATGGAAGTCGGAAACACTTAATCTTTTTTGAAGGAGCACTTCATGGAGAAGATCTTGTTGTCTGGAAATGAAGCTATTGCAAGGGGTGCTTACGAGGCAGGGATTCAGGTCGCCGGTGGGTATCCGGGTACGCCGAGTTCTGAAATTTTAGAAAACATCGCCCAGTATAAGGACATCTACTCGGAGTGGTCCGTGAACGAAAAGGTGGCCATGGACATGGCTGCAGGCGCTGCCTATTCGGGCCGCAGGGCCATGGTGACGACCAAGCAAGTGGGAATGAACGTTCTTTCTGATTCACTCTTCTACGCGGTCTACACGGGATTGGAAGCAGGGCTCGTGGTCGTGACGGCTGACGATCCAGGACTTTTCAGCACTCAGAACGAACAAGACAACCGCCACTACGCCAAACTCGGAAAATTCCCCCTCCTTGAACCGGCGGACAGCCAGGAATGCAAAGACTTTGTAATCAAAGGCATCGAGATGAGTGAACAGTTCGATGTCCCTGTGGTGATGCGCACGACCATGCGAACCTCACACTCGAAATCCTTGGTCACTCTGGCAGATCGACAGACGCTTAGAGGAGACGTGGGGCCTTTTCCAAGGAATATGGAGAAGTATAACTGTATGTGTCTTTGGGCCAAGCAGCGCCATCCCATTGTGGAACAGCGGTTGCTGAACCTCGCGGAATACGCGAATACGTTTCCCTGGAATCGGATTGAATGGGGAGAACGAAAAATCGGCATCATTGCTAGCGGGGTCGTCTATGAGTATGCCAAGGAGGTTTTTAAGGGTGCCTCGTTTCTGAAACTTGGGATGACTTATCCCCTGCCTAAAGGCCTCATCCGTGAATTCGCAAAAGGCGTCAGGAAACTCATCGTCATTGAGGAGCTTGATCCCTTTATTGAAGAGCAAATCAAAGCCATGGGGATCCGCTGTATCGGAAAGGAGATTTTCCCGTTCTGCGATGAGCTCCTTCCACAGACGTTGAGAAGATTGGCGATCAAAGCAAAGCTTCTGCCCAAAAGAGAAAAGGGAAAACCTCACCTGTCGGTTCCTGCAGACCTGCCAGGTCGGAGCCCGGTCCTCTGCCCGGGATGTCCCCATCGGACAAGCTTCTTTCTTCTGAACAAGATGAAGGTACCTGTGGCCGGAGACATCGGGTGCTACAACCTCGGGACTCTACCTCCCTTTAGCGCCCAACACACCATGGGAGCCATGGGGGCGAGTATTGGAGTTCTCCACGGGATGGGAAAGTCAGGGCTACCTGAGCCGGGTGTCGCCACGATTGGAGACTCCACCTTCTTTCATGCCGGCATTCCGCCTCTTTTGAACATGGTTCACAACAAAGGCATTGGAACTGTTATCCTCATGGACAACAGCACGACAGCCATGACAGGCCACCAAGACCATCCGGGGATCGGTTCCACGCTCATGGGTGAGAAGGTGAAAAAGGTCGACCTCTATGAACTGGTGAAGGCGATAGGGGTTGAGAAAATATTAAAGGTGAACGCCTTTGACGTGAAGGCGATGGAGATGGCTCTGAAGGAATGTACCTCCTTCAAGGGAACGGCCGTTCTCATCGCTGAAGGAGAATGTGTCTTCATCTCGAAAGACCCGCAGCCCCCCTACGAGGTGGATCTCGACCTCTGCACAGCCTGCGGGATTTGTTCCCGCATGGGATGCCCTGCCATCGTGAAGGTGAACGCCCTGCATGAGAAGACGGGGAAGAGAAAAACGGGCATCGATCCGGTCCTTTGCACCGGATGTGACGTGTGCAGGCAGGTGTGTCCGACAGGCGCGATCAAGAAACCGGAAAAGAAAGCAGCATAGAAATAAGACGGAGTGGGGAAAACATGTCACAAAAGAATATCGATTTTCTGATTGCAGGGATTGGAGGACAGGGGACAGTTGTTGCCAGTGACATCCTATCCGATGTCGGGAGCGAGAGCGGGTATGACGTCAAAAAGTCGGACATTCTTGGACTGGCGGTAAGAGGCGGCAGTGTCGTTAGCCACGTCCGCTGGGGAGAACAGGTTCATGCGCCCATGATCGAGGAAGGGACCGCACACTTTCTCGTCGGATTTGAGTGGCTGGAGACCCTCAGAAGATTGTCTTATGTCCACTCCAAAGGGACCATCGTTGTGAACGACTGCCGACTCGATCCCATCACCGTGAGTTCCGGTCAATCCGACTATCCGGAGAGGGATGCCATCGTGACCGAATTGAAAAAGGCAGCCAAGAAGGTACACGTGATCCCAGGGTTACAGACCGCCCTCGATATTGGAAATGCTCGAACCCTCAATATCGTCGTGATGGGGGCGCTTTCAAAACTTCTCGAGCCTTCCCAGTCCCTGTGGGAGGGTATTGTCCAGAAGAGGGTGCCAAAGAAGCTGGTGGACCTCAATCTCGAGGCTTTCAGAAAAGGAAGAGGCCTGATCAGGTAGTTGTCCTGTTCTCATGATCGAGTAGATCAAGGAGCTGTTTATGAACCAAGAAAGTATGAAGCCGATCCTGTTTACGCGAGGGAACCCTGCCGAAGAAGCGCTTCCCATTGCTGAGATCATCGATTGCGCAAATACCGTTTTTCAGCGCGACGGAAAGATCGTTTTCCAATACGGTCATTACTCGGGGTACTCTCCTTTGAGAGAATGGCTTGCTCGCCGATACGACGTGAAAGTCGAACAGGTTCTGCTCGGTAACGGGTCCATGGAGTTCTTTACATTTGTCGGTTCCTTGATGGTGAAGCCCGGTGACACCGTCTTTCTTGAGCGTCCGAGCTATGATCGTGCCATCACGGCCATGAAAAGGGCGGGGGCTCGGGTCGTCGGGATTCCTCTTAAGAAGGATGGGGTGGATATCGATCGGTTGAAAGCTGAACTTACGACATCGACTCCAAAAGTTTTTTATCTTATTCCCGATTTTCAAAACCCCTCGGGAGTGACGACCTCCTCTGAGAAGAGAAAGGAACTTGTCCGATTAGCCGAGGAATATGGATTTTACCTGGTCGAGGATGCCCCCTATCGGTTATTGCGTTATCGTGGGCAAGAGGCCCCGACGCTGAGAGATCTCCTCCCTGATCGCGTTATTCATATCTCTTCTTTTAGCAAAACTCTCAGCCCGGGAATGCGGATTGGATACATGATCCTTCCCCTGACCCTGGCCCCATCTTTTCACAAGTGGAGTGAGGATACCTACATTCACCCGGTCCTTCCGACTGAAGGGATCGTGAATGAGTATTGTCGAAAAGGGCTCCTGGAGCCGAATATTGAGAAGCTGAAGAACCTTTATCGGCCAAGGCTCGACGCCATACTGAACGCCCTCAGGCAACATCTCATGGGAGCCACGTGGATCGAGCCCGAGGGAGGGTTCTTTGTTTCGGTCACCCTTCCGGAGGCCATCGATGGCCATGCTCTATGGAAGAATGCGAGAGACTTCGGGATTGTTCTGACCGATGGAAGAGGGTTCTTCCCCGACGGCAAGGGGGAGAATTTCATCAGACTTCCCTTTTGCGCCCTTAAACCAGATGAAATCGAAGAGGGGATTCGACGATTGACAAAGGCCATCGACGCCCATCGAAAATAGTCCCTGAAACCTGAGGTGAACCATGAAAAAGATACTGGTGATTAATCCGAATACCTCAAAGCGTATGACGGACCACATCAGACAGGAGCTCGAACAAATTAAACGCGCCGATACCGAACTGACGGTGACTTGTCCTGACAAGGGTCCTGAAACCATCGAATCCGCTTATGACGAGGCCCATGCCATCCCACCCACACTGGAGCTGGTTCGAAAGGCAAACCAGGAAGGGTATCATGCTGTCATCCTTGCCTGTTTTTCTGATCCTGGACTCGAAGCAGCTAAAGAGATTTCGAAAATCCCGGTGATTGGGATTGAAGAATCTTCCCTGCACATGGCTGCCATGCTGGGAGCGAAGTTCACGGTGGTGACTCCACGCAGACAAAGAATACCCTCGAAAAAAGAACACGTTCACATGAGGGGAATGGGGCACTTTCTCGCCTCGGTTCGGAGCCTCGACCTTTCAGTCGCAGAGACCGATACCGACCCGGAAAAGACGAAGAAGCGGATTCTCGACGTGGCAAAGCAGGCGGTCGAAGATGGGGCAGAGGTGATCATTCTCGGATGTGCGGGTATGGCAGGCTATGCTCCTGAAATTGAATCAAAGCTCAATATCAAGGTCATTGATCCTACCGCCGTGGCACTCAAGGTGGCAGAGACGATGGTTGAGTTGGGACTGACCCACAGCAAGATCGGATTGTTCTGCACACCCCCTGAAAAGACCTTTAAATAGCGAAGGACAAAACTTTCCACAGAGGCAGTCCGAGTATTCAAACCCTTTCTCCAGCATGTCGATGATTGGATAAAGGAAGGCATTCTGGCATTTTTAAGAACGAATTGAGACAAGAATAGTCTGTGAAAGTGTCTGAATCGTCCCAGAGCACTCTATTAAGGACACTTACTCCTTTGACAAGCAACATGGCCAATCCCCTCTTTGTTATTTCTTAGGTTTTGCAAACAACGCCTTTTTCGAGTGAAGCAATTTGGCATCTACCATCCCTTCGCAGAGCTTGAAAGTCACAGAAACGGGATCTAAGACCACCACCCCCAGGCTTCGTGAAATCTCCTCACTGTAGCCGAGCATGGCAGCACATCCGAGAATGATCACCTCGGCACCATCCTGTTCAACAGCTTGCCGAGCTACCTCCAGAATACGTTTCTTGGTGCGGTCCGGATCTGCATCCGTGTCGACGACGGACATATCCGTTGTTCGCACCGAAGCCAACCCATCTTCCAGCTTATATTTCCGAACATCCCTATACTTGTGAGGGATTCGATTTTGGATAGGAGTGAGTACCGTGAAGCTGGCCCCTAGCATTGCTGCGGCATGAAGGGTCGTTTCCTCAATTCCCACGACCAGGACATCGGAAATCTCCCTGGCCACCTCAAGACCTGGATCACCGAAATCGGCAATAATAATCGCATCATAACCCTCCCTGTTAGCCTTTTGTATCAACTTTAGCATTTGAGGGATCGCAAAGGATTCATCGTACCCCGTTTCAATAGATACGGGTCCTTCATCGGGACGAACGACCGTGAGTTCTGTATCTTGTCGCTTGATCTTGGAAAGTTGTGACCGGATATGGTCAGTCATCGAATCTGATGTATTGGGGTTTATGACCATGATTTTCATGATACTTCTCCTCTCAAAAATCTCATCAACCGCCGCTAGGGTAGGCACCTGAGGCGATGTGGGGTTCTCTCCAATCTTTATACCATCCAAGGATCTTGCATCCTTCCTGGGTGACGAGAATCGTATCTTTCGACCTCATGATCTCACGCTGCGGCCCATAAATGATGGGATCGATCACCAGGACCATTCCCGGCACCAAAGCGGTAGTATCCCCCTCAATGAGGTAAGGCGGCTCGTGAGGTGTCACCCCGACGCCATGTCCTATTCCCAGGCCGCTGATTAACTCCAATCCCCGTTCTTCAGCGCGTCTCTTCACGGCTTCAAAAACTTGGTTACAGGCCACGTCTGGCTTGATATGTTTCATGGCCAGTTCTCGCAAAGCCACCAGGTCATCATAGGCCTCGGCCTGGTCCGGCGTGGGCTCCCCCATGATCATCATCCTGGCCGCATCTGACCAGTAGCCATTCAGGGACGCTCGCATCTCGACGCGAACCATCTCTCCGGGTGCCAGGCGCTTTCCCCACCCCACTCCGAACTTGGGGGCCAGGGGCCAGAACTTTCGCGCATGTTCCCCAGATGCGGCTTGCGAAACCGAGTGATACCCTACGAAATCGAGGTGCCTTTCCAAGCAATGAATCCTGATGATTTCGGCAAGTCCTTTTTCATAGCGGGAACCTGCAACCAGAACGTGATGAAGAGCCCCCTCGATTCCATGGTCGGTTCGATAGGCGGCCTCCTCCAGGAGTTCGACTTCACCGGTGGTTTTTACCGTACGCAGTGTCTTGAAGAAATCATCGCACCCGACTGGCTTGATTCCAGCATGCACTGCCTCCAAGACCTTACAGAACCGATACGGGACCCGGGCCATATCGATCCCGATCTCTGTCCCCTTCGTGGACTTGATCACTCCTGTCAGAAGATGTACCACCAAATCCACCACCTCTGCGACGGTGTCTGCACGCTTCATCTCGGAATAAGAGAAAATCTTCTTGATCCAGCTCCATTCATGAATGGTCCCCGTCCATTCGGATGGGCAGAAGATGGCGGGTTCTGCGTCCTTGACCCAAATGACTCCTGCAAATCGATCCTGGTGGCTATATAAGAACGGTAGGTGGGCACCTGTCAGATACTGGAAGTTGTCAGGACCCATGGCAATCACCGCGCCATACCCACTGGTCGCCATGGCCTGTTGTACCTTTTCAACGATTCCCAATTCTTTCCAATCCATCATTCACCTCCAGTATCATCAATGAGCAGCCCTGAAGCCAATGACGGCATAAAGTCTGTCCCAGTTCCTGTACCAGCTCAACAACCGAAAGCCGGTAGGCAAGATTTCGTAAGTATCCTTCGAGCAAATGAGTTGCCGGTCGGGGCCATACGAATAGATCGCGAGGACCAAAACCATTCCGGGCTTAAGAATGGTCCGGTCAGCAGGATTGAGGTAAGGGGCTTCCCGTTCGCTCACTCCCACCCCATGACCAACCCCGCCATCTTCCCAGAAATCGATCTTCTCTTTTTCGGCTGTTCTCTTGACCTGTCCAAAGATCTCATCACAATGGATTTCGGGCTTAAACATCTCTTCGGCGGCCTGCTTGAGATAGAGGTTCTTCAAATAAGATTCCTTTTCCCTTTGGGTTGGCTGTCCCATGAAGGCCATGCGTGCGGCGTTTGACCAGTACCCCGAGAAGTGGGTCGTAAGCTCCATCCGCACCAGATGATCCGGACGGAATTTCCCCTGAGGAGGGGCGTACCACTGTTGGCATTCGACCCCCTGGAGAGTGGCCACATGACCCACTCCCGAAGCGCCGGCCTCAAAAGCATGGACCCTGATGCGCTCCGAGAACTCCGAAAGTGTATAACCAAATTCGTCCATCGAGCCTTCCATATGGTTCAACGCTCCGACGATGCCCAGTTCGGAGTGCTTCGACGCGGTCTCAATGAGTTCTATCTCCTGCGGGGTTTTTTCTAAACGAAGCGCTCTAAAGAAATCATCAAAAGTTGTCCAGTTCACCTGTGGCAGCCTTCGGGTCAGTTGATCCATGAGGTGGAACGAGACGCGAGAGTGGTCGATTCCGATCGAACCCTTTTGAAGATCCAAGTCTTCCAACGCACGGGCCAGCGATTCAATGGCACTGCCATGGGGAAGGTCTCCCATTTCGCTGTAGGGAAGGATCCTTTCTCTCCAACCCTGATCTTGAATGGCCTCCTCCCAATCGCGAGGACAGAAAATCCAATCCTGCCTTTCCTTTGTCCTGATTCCAAAGGCCATCCGATCAGGAAAATGCGTGGCAAAAGGGAGGCAAACACCCGTCATGTAAGTAAAATTGTCGCTTCCGACGGTGACAACCGCATCGCACCCTTGGCTGACCATGGCTTGATGAATATTGGCGTCAATTCGCTGTCTCTTGTCTCTCATTCCAAGCACCCTACCTTCTTTCCCCGTATTTCATCCTCATTTCGAGATACCTGGACAATCGCGTGAGAGGGATGAGTACGAGGAGGTAAATAATGGTTGCAACAATCAGTGGAGTGGGATTGGCCTTCCAAGCCTGGATGATGAGGGCCTGTCGCATCAACTCTAAGATGCCGATGGTCGAACAGATGGCTGTCTCTTTCAGCAAAGCAACCATCTGCCCGGTGAGGGGCGGTACGACCACTCGAAAGGCCTGGGGTAAAATGACCAGTTTCATCGTCTTCAGGGAGTTGAAACCCAGTGCATGGGCGGCTTCGATCTGCCCGTGATGTACCGACTCGATGCCGGCCCTGAAGATTTCGCTGGAAAATGCACCGTGGTTCAACCCGAGGGTGATGACCCCTGCGACAATCCCCGAGAATTTGACTCCCAAGTATGGAAGAGCGTAATACACGAGCGCCGCAAGAACGATCGTAGGCAAGGCCCGGAAGATGTTAACATAAGAGACGATGAAGTAATTCAGGATCTTGTTGTTGAAGGATCGGACGACAGCGAGAATCAGACCGCTGAGGATGGCAAAAACGCCGGAGAAAAAACCCAGTTCGAGGGTGAGCCCGAAGGCCTTAAACATAGACGGCCATCCCTTGCCTGACATGACATCCTTGTTGAAGAAGACGAAGATGAGCCTGTCCCACTTGGCGCCGGAGTACCGGTAAAAGAGCCAACCAAAAACGACGAGAAGTCCCACTGAGGCAATCCCGCCCATCCAGGTTGGCCTTTCCCCATCTGTCACCACGAGACCGACCCAGATTAGCGACGCCAGAAAGAAAAAGGTAACGGAGATCCAATCGAGATACGTGAGTGTTCCGAAGGGTGGGAGCAGAACGATCGCATAGGTCAGAAGGAATACGAGGGTTCCGACCAAATATTCGCTCCGACGAAACCATGGACGAAGCATGGCATGGGAGTGGCTTGAATGGGACCCCAGGGCCTGGTTGTTTGAGGGGCTCGTCATCATATCCAATGTCAGAGTATCTTGTTCAAAAAGCTCTTGGTTTTGTCGTGTACGGGTTTCGTGAACAGCTGAGCCGGCGTTCCTTCCTCGATGATCTTCCCATCTGCCAGGACCAGGATCCGATCCGCGGCCTCGCGGATGAAGCCCATCTCGTGGCTGACGACCACCATCGTCATCCCCTCATTGGCCATCACCTTCATAACGTCAAGAACCTCCCCAATCATTTCGGGGTCGAGCGCAGAGGTGGGTTCGTCAAAAAGCATGATCTTAGGTTCCATGGCCAGGGCCCGTGCGATCGCGACCCGCTGTTGCTGTCCGCCTGAGAGTTGATCCGGGTAACTCATGGCCTTGTCTGAAAGCCCCACTTTCTTCAAAAGGTCCATTGCACTGGCCGTCGCTTCTTTGTTCGGAAGCTTTAGAAGATGGATGGGCCCGAGCTTAACATTCTCCAGGGCCGAGAGGTGAGGGAAGAGGTTGAAGCTCTGGAAGACCATGCCGATCTCCTTTCGAACGGCATTGATGTCCACCCGTGGGTGGGTGATCTCTGTCCCGTCGATGTAGACCTCTCCCGAGCTGGGCTCTTCCAGGCGGTTGAGGCACCGCAGAAAAGTGCTTTTGCCTGACCCCGAAGCGCCGATCATGGCAACCACTTCCCCCCGGCCGACCTCGATCGAGATCCCCTGCAAGACATGCAGATCTCTAAAATATTTATGCAAGTCAACAACTTTAATCATGCTTTCTTCTTGACCCATTTCTTCATCCTTTTCTCCAGAATCCCGCTCAGATGGGCGAGGGGCAAGAGAATGATGAGATAGATGATGGTGACGGCAAACAGCGGTGTGGGATTCGTCTTCCACTCCATAATTTCCTGAGCCCTTTTCAAGAGTTCTTGGAGCCCGACGACAGAAACGATGGCGGTCGCCTTGATCAATCCAACCATCTGTCCGGTCAGAGGAGGAATGACCACCCGGAATGCCTGAGGAAGTATGACCAGACGCATGGTTTGAAGAAGATTGAACCCTAGAGAACGAGAGGCTTCCACCTGCCCGCGATGGACGGATTCAATGCCAGATCGAAAGTACTCGGTGACGAATGCGGAAGAACTCAAGGAAAGACTGACGATCCCCGCCATGTAGGCTCCCATTTGAATGCCCAGGAAGGGCAGGGCGTAATAGACGACAATGACAAGTGCCAACAGCGGGATGGACCTGAAGAAATCGATGTAGGCAACGATGAAAGTATTCAGGACGATGTTGTTGAACGATCGGGTCACGGCCAAAATCAACCCGACGACCATGCTGATGGCCGCCGAGATGACGAATAGGGCCAGTGTCTTATCCAGACCCGTCAGCAGGACCCCCCAGGCATCACTCATCAAGGTTCTGTTAAAGAACATCCGGCCTAACAGTTTCCACTGTGCGCCAGAGTACCCATAAATGATCCAGCCGAGGACAACCATGAACCCGATGGCGCCGACTCCTCCGAGCCACGCGGGTTTTTCCGGATCAAGGGTCACGATGGCGACCCAGCCCAAGGTGAGCAAGCCAAAGAGAATAATGAGGCCCCACTCGAAGGAGGAGGGTTGGCCTTTTTCAGGAAGGATGAGGAAGGCGTAGAGAATGATCAGCGCCAGAAAACCGAGGATGAAATCGTATCGCTGAAACCAGGGCTTGCGACGATGATAAGGCTTGGTTGGATGATGGAATGGCTTCTTCTCCTTGGAGTCGGTCACTTGTTGAAGCGCCCCTCGGCGCACCTTAGCTAAAAAAGAAGGGCCGGACAAGATTCCTTCGGCCCTGTGTGAGTTGTGTACGGGTTAAGATGAAGCCGCGTCGCCCCTCTCGTCGGCACAAACCGAATAAAAGGGGGACTGCATCTCGAACATTAGACCAAGGAGAGGTCTGCTCCTGTCACAGTTACAGCAGCGGCTCGTAAGGCGTTGTATAGATTTTTAGTGGAGGGTCCTCAGGTCCAGGGTCGACCCCCAACCACTTCTTATAGATCGCTGCCAACGCACGATCCCGTTTCATGTCGTTCTGGATCTTGTTAAAATCGTTCCTGAAAGGATCCCCCTTGCGGAAGGCTGCCGCCTGCATGAACTCGTTGCCCGCAGTGAACGCGACATAGATTTCGGGCATATCTTTGATCTGGAACTGGAGCCGGGTCTTGTCTCGTGCCACAGCATGAACGCGGCCACCCAGGAGGTCGTTCAACTGGTCAACGGATCGGTCATAGGTTTTGATTTCGTAAGGTCCGAGTTTGCCTTTGTTGTCTTCGAGCCATGCATGGTCGGCCGAACCCGCCTGGACGCTGATGATCTTTCCTTTCAGATCGGCCATGGACTTAATGTTCGAATCCTTTCGAACGGCGAAGGATAAGATCGCTCGAATCCATGGGTCCGCAAAGTCCATCATCACAATACGTTCCTTTTTAATCCATATATTTCCTGCCACATCCCACTTCTCGGCTTGAAGACCGGGGAAAATCCCGGCGAAGGGAAGGTTCGTGATGTCAATTTTCGCCCCCATGCGTTTGGCGACCTCTGTATAGAGGTCGATCTCCATCCCGACCAGCTGCCCCTTCTCCATGTACCCGAAAGGAGGGCTATCAGCATTCATCCCCACCTTGAGTACTTTCTGCGCTTCAACATTCGATATGCCTAGCAAGGTTAAAATTCCTACAAAGATGAGACATGTCATCCCCACAAAGATTTTCTTTCCTTCCATAACGATCTCCTTTCTCGCGTGTCGCGTCTCCTGCTCCCCCCTCTATGAATCTCCCTGTGTCCCCCTTTACTGACAACCTCCGCTCTCAACCCTCCTGAAAGGGAAAGAGTGACTTCGCACGTATTAAAACCTCCGCAGCTACAAATGTCAAGCTTTTGTCTCAGTAGCTTGATAGGATTGCAGAAAGGCCTCCTTTCTAGTACATGTATTAATTTCTGAGTGTTAAAATGGGCTCCCTATTGCGTTATAATTCTACCATATTGAGCAGCACTAATATTCCGCCCCGTCAACACGAGAACTATTTTTTGCCCTGGAGGCTCAATCTTACCTCGTAAAATTGCAGCCAGTCCTACCGCCGCAGATCCTTCAACAATCAGTTGCTCATCTTCTTGGAACACCCTCATCGCCTGGAAGATCGCCTCCTCTTCAACCAGTTTTATTTCTTCAACAAACTGATGGGCAATACTGAATGTCAGAGGAGTGAGGGTTCCTAGCAGCCCATCTGCGATTGATGGCCTAATGTTAACGTGTTCGTGGCAGTATCCGTCCTGAAAAGAAAGGTACGCTCCAGGCGCTGCAGTGGGTTCGACTCCAATCAATTTTACTTGCGGATTGATTGATTTCACTGCTGTTGAAATACCCGAGATTAATCCTCCGCCACCGACCGGCACGACGATGAATTCCGCATCGGGTAGATCTTCCATGATCTCCAATCCAATAGTGCCCTGGCCGGCAACAATAAGTGGATGGTCATGAGAAGGGACAAAAACCCCTCCGCTCTCTTCAGCATAAGTTAGCGCTTTATTAAGTGTTTCAAGATAATCGTTACCGAATGGTATTACCTCCCCACCCTGCATTTTGATCTTATTCAGCTTAGTGGGCTCTGCTCCCACAGGCACAAAAACCTTTGTGGGGGGACGGCCGAACAAACTTGCCGCATAACAAAGAGCGAGACCGTGATTGCCACTGGAGCAGGTAATCAAACCACGCTTTCTCTCGTTCTCGCTGAGAGAGGAAACCATGTTGATCGCCCCGCGAACTTTGAAGCAACCACAGAATTGCCAGCACTCCATTTTGAGAAAGATTTCAGCCCCTGTCCTTTTGCTGAGAGTGGGTGAGAAGAGCAGAGGTGTTCTTTGGATATAGGGTTTCACTCTCCGATGGGCAATCCAAATATCGGCCACATGAAGAGTTTCAAATGATTTCATTAGTTCTTCTTTCTAAACCTTCCGGTTATTGTGCTTTTCTTTCAAGATTCATAAGCTTCCCGTCCAAATTCTCAAGAGCTATGGTGCAAAATAACATAATTCTTGTAGAAAATCATGAATGGGATAACAGAACTGTCCGGTTAAGAATCGAATAAAGACAATTCGTGTTTGGGCAGAAAGCCCATGATTTGGGAGAAAGCGATTCGGCCCCAATACATTCGGTCACTCCTTCCCACGATGGTATGGAAAGAATATGACCGGAAAGAATGTCTAAATTGAAGTCGAAAATGGTCATTATCGATAGCAATTAGTTGAATTCGTTTATGTTCTACAGAATTCTGTAAATCTTAACCGGACAGTACTGGGGCACAATTTTAAATAATAAATCATTGCCGGGAAGCCCCGCGCTGTGCGCGGGGAGCTTCACATTTCACCGTGATATTTCAGGGTTGATGTATGTTCTCAACCGTTTCGGACTCTGTAAAGCCAGCGTGAGACCCCCTTTGTTACCCCTGAAGAAAGATGAGATTGAAACACTGGAAAGATTGCTGAAAGATCTTGGGATTCGAATGAGCGGATGATTCGAAGAAAGACGAAAGAGCCAGTTGAAAAAAAAAGCAGGGTGAGCTATGTTGATATGAAATTGTGGACAGCTAAGAAACCTCAAGATGCCACAGTTCAAATATTCCTCCCATAGAGTGGATCTTCATTGAACAAACGGACGGCCATATGGAATATCTCGCGCCCAACAATCTAAAGGATGCACTGATTTTGCTGAAGAAATGGAGATCGAGAGGAGAGCTCATCGCCGGAGGGACGAATGTTATCCCCGAGCTGAGGGCAAAGACCTTACGGAAAGAGATTCTGATCGACCTCAGCCATCTGAAGAATCTTTCCTATATCAAAGAAGAGAAAAAAAGAATTCGGATAGGAGCTCTGACGACGATGTCAGAGATCGCTACCTCGAAGACTATTCGAAGTAAGGCTTGCATTCTGTCGGAAGCGGTTTGGCAGATTGGAAACCCTCTGGTAAGAAACAGGGCTACCATCGCAGGAAATCTGGCAGACGCCTCTCCAGCTGCGGACAGTGCGGTGCCACTCCTCGTCTTGGAAGCGAGCATCGTAGTCGAGAAGCACAAAGGCAAACGGAAGCAAATTCCAATCAACGAGTTCTTTATGGGAGTGAACAAGACTGTGCTGAAGAGAAATGAATTGATTCGTGAGATCGTCTTCCCCAAACCAGCACCCTCTTCAAGAATGGTTTATTCCAAACTGGGGCTCAGGAATGCCATGGCCATCTCTGTGGTGAGCGTCGGAGTACTGGCAGAGATGGAGAAGGGGAGATGCAACAGGGCGAGGATCGCTCTCGGAGCAGTCGCTCCCACACCCAGGCGTGCCTATGGAGTGGAGAATCTACTCGAAGGTCAGGCCGTCACAGAAGAACTGATCGACCAGTGCTGCGAGGTGATCCAAAAAGAGATTCAGCCGATCACAGATGTTCGTGCGACCCTCGAATACAGGAGATCCATGGCCTCTGTTCTTTTGAAAAGACTCCTGCAGCAAGTATTCTCTCAAGGACATGTATGAAGAAAAAACAGACCTACCCCATACAATTGACGGTGAACGGTGAATTGAAGAGAACAGAGGTTTACGCCGGAGAAACACTCCTCTATGCCCTCAGAGAGAAACTGGGCCACACGGAAGTGAAGGAGGGATGCGGGAAGGGAGATTGCGGTGCTTGTGCAGTCCTTCTAAATGGGAAGGCCGTTAACGCCTGCTTGACGCTCGCCCTTCAGGCCGACGGCCTGGAAGTTGTGACGATTCAAGGCATCGGTACGCCTGAGAGGCCTCATCCGCTTCAGACGAGTTTTGTAAAACACGGGGCAATTCAATGCGGTTTCTGTACTGCGGGAATGATCACTTCAGCGAAGGCTCTTCTTGACAAAAACCCGCATCCGACAAAACAGGAGATCAAAGAAGGCATCTCAGGAAATTTGTGCCGGTGTACCGGATATAAGAAGATCGTGGAAGCGATTGAAGACGCCGCCCTGAAATTATAGTAGGTAGAAAGCAGCAAGCAGAAGGCAGTAGGCAGAAAGCAGCAAGCAGAAGGCAGTAGACAACAAGGATAATTGATCATTGTTTCTAATGACCAGTGACTCTATGACCCAATGACTTAATGACCCAATAACTAATGACTAATGACTCAGTGACCGAGTCCAGGGGTTAAAATGACTGAACTGAAAATCATTGGCAAGCCCGTTGCGCGACATGATGCTTGGGAGAAAGCCTTCGGGCTTACCAAGTATGCGGCGGATTTCTCGATGCCCGGTATGCTCCATGCCAAGGTACTGCGAAGTCCCCATGCCTCGGCCCGGATCGTCTCTATCAACACGGGCCGGGCGGAGCGACTGGACGGTGTAAAAGCTGTTTTGACCGCGAAAGACGTACCAAAGAACGAGTCGGTGACTCGGTTCGGTCAGACCCACACTGTGGGTGGAGGATTTGAGGGGCTCTACAGGGTCCTCGCAGACAAGAAGGTGCACTATGTAGGCGAAGCAGTGGCCCTCGTGGCTGCGGAGACAGAGGAGATTGCCGAACAAGCCTTAGAACTGATTAAAGTGGAATATGAACCTCTTCCAGGAGTTTTTGATCCTCTCGAAGCCATGAAGCCTGGAGCACCACAGGTGGAAGAGGGGAGATCCAATATCATCACCCATTTCGAAGTAATTCAAGGGAATGTGGAAGAAGGTTTTGCTCAAGCCGATCTTATTCTCGAAAACACGTACCGAGTCCCTTTTGTCGATCATGCTTATTTGGAACCGGAGTCGGGGGTAGCCTGGATAGACGAGGACGGAGTGATCACCCTTCGGGTATCCACCCAGGTCATTGAGCACTTCCGAGGAATCGCAGAGGTCCTCAATCTTCCCCACAACCGAGTGCGGGTCATTGCCCCTTATGTGGGTGGCGGGTTTGGAGGCAAGGAAGATATTACGGTCGAAAGTTTCATTGCCCTCCTCACCTATAGGACAAGGAGACCGGTGAAGCTCACCTATACCCGTGAGGAATCGATCCTTTGCCATAGCAAACGTCATCCCTATGTGCTCGAGTATAAGACAGGCGCTAAGAAGGACGGACGTCTCACTGTGCTCAAGGCCAGGATCACTTCGGACTCAGGTGCGTACGTCTACCTCAGTCCATGGGTTCTGACCTATTCGATGGTGACTGCGGCAGGTCCGTATCGAATCCCCCATGTGCACGTGGACGGGTACACAGTCCTCACGAATAATATCTACACGAGTGCCAACCGGGGATTCGGAGCCCCGCAGGTCTGTTTTGCCTACGAGTCCCAAATGGATGAGTTGGCCGGACGCCTCGGGATGGATCCACTCGAAATCCGAAAAATCAATTATCTGGCCAAGGGAGAGAGCATTGCCACGGGACAAGTGCTCGAACATCATGTGGGTCTTCCCGAGACCACGCAAAAGGCTTGGGAAGCTCTGGGAGCAAAGAGCCCTGGTCGAGGGAAAGTGAAAGTAGGACAGGGCATCGCCTCTGGAATGATGAGCTACGGCCGGATGATGTTTCTCCATGATACGTCTCGATCCTATGTCTCTGTTGAAATGGACGGGAGCGTGACGGTCCGGGCAGGAGTTCAGGACATTGGTGGAGGTCAATCATCCTCTCTTTGTCAGATTGCCGCCGAGGTTCTTGGTGTCCCGCTTGAAGATATCAAGGTCTATTTTGGAGATACTGCTCTGACGCCACTTGCAGGCACGACGACCGCTACCAGACAGCTCTACATGTCGGGGAACGCGACGCTCATGGCTGCCAAGGAGGTTCGTCAAACCCTCCTCAAGAAGGCAGGAGAGCTATTGGAGCTTGATCCTGAAAGGCTCGACCTCGTTGACAGGGAGGTCGTGGACAAGGAGGGCTCTGGCAAGATGCTCAATCTTACAGAGGTTGTGAGAGCATGCGCCTCAGACGGCCTTCCCCTGTATCATGTGGCTCTCTTCAGGGCACCTTTCAGAACACTCACTCAATTCAAGCAGATTGAGGGACAAGTCTTTCCGGATTTCACCTATGGCACTCATGCTGTTGAGGTTGCCGTGGATGAAGAAACAGGGAAAGCTAAGGTCCTGAAACTCGTCGCGTCCTATGACGTAGGAAGGGCCATCAACAGACTCAGCGTCGAGGGTCAGCTTGAAGGCGGCGCCATTTATGGAATGGGTTATGGGTTGACAGAGGAGGTCGTTATCGAAAGAGGGGAGATCAAGACCCCTTCCTTCTCTGAATACCTTCTGCCCACGGCAATGGACGTCCCAGAGGTCCAAACGATCGTTTTGGAATCGGGAGATGGAGTAGGGCCTTTCGGAGCGAAAGGAGTCGGAGAACCATCCGTGAATTCGATTGCGCCTGCCATTGCAAATGCGGTATATGATGCTGTAGGAGTTCGGATTCGTGATCTCCCGCTGACTCCTGAAAAGGTCCTAAGGGCGATCAAACAGAAGGAAAAGAGTAAGTGATCTCACCGCAGAGGCGCTGAGGACGCAGAGAGAAGGTAGTACCATTTGCGTCTCAGCGGTGAATACGGAAAGGTGGGAAATGGAGAAACCGGAATACCATGCTGTAGGCAAAGTCTCTGAACGAAAAGACGGAATCGCCAAGGTGACGGGCCAGGAGATCTACGCGTCCGATGTGGTGCTTCCGCGGATGCTGTATGGCCGCATTCTAAGAAGTCCGTTCCCGCACGCACGAGTCAAGAACATCGACACAAAAGCAGCAGAGAAAATGGGAGCGGTCTGTATTACGTTCAAGGACACTCCCAAACTGAAATACTGCGAGCGTCTCGTCAACATCCCGAGAGCCACCTACAAAGACCGACTGGTTCTGACAGACCATCCGCTTCATGTGGGGGAGGCGATTGCAGCCGTCGCTGCCGAGACAGAAGCGTTGGCTGAACAAGCGCTCTCTCTGATTCGCGTGGAATACGAAAAGTTTCCCGTTCTTCTGGATGCTTTTGAGGCGATGCAACCAGAAAAACCATTGCTTCACGAGACGATTCTGGTGGGAGATGAAGATAGAAAGATTGAGAACAACATCGCGGTACCCAAGTTGATTACTCAGGGGGATATGGAAAAGGGCTTCCAAGAAGCGGATGTCATCGTTGAAGAAGAATTCAAAACAGGACGTGTTTATCACGCTCAAATGGAGACCAAATCGGTTGTGTGTCAACCCGAGGCAGATGGAGGCATCACGGTCTGGACGACGACACAGACCATTCATAATGTCCGTCAACTCCTGGGTGAGCTCTTTCAAATTCCTTTGAGTAAAGTGAGTATCAGGAAGGTCTCTGTGGGCGGATCCTTCGGGTCAAGCATTCAGATGAATTCAGTCACCCCGATCGGTGTGGCTCTGGCTCTCAAGGCACGGCGGCCGGTGAAGATCTGTCTGACGCGGGAAGAGGACATGTATGATCACTGCAAGTATCCTTCTTGGATCAGGTTAAAGTTGGGAGCCAAGAAGGATGGGACCCTCGTGGCAGGGCAGATGAAGGTTGTGGTTGACATTGGCGCTCACAACACTCAGGCTTACTCTCTCTTGGGCTGTATGGCCGGATGGTGGGTCTCGCTTTATCGACTCCCTCATCTTGATTACGAAGGAAAGGCGGTCTACACCAACAAAGTTCCGGCCTGCGCCATGCAAGGGTTCGGGAATCCGCAGGTCAATTTCGCAGTCGAATCGATGATGGATATCTTGGCAGAGAAGCTGGAGATGGACCCCGTTGAGCTCCGTCTGAAGAATTACGTAGGGCTTGGGCAGACATTCTGGGGACAAGGACCTACGGTCCAATCGATCATCCGCAGTTGTGGGGTCGAAGAGATGCTTACCGAGGGTCCAAAGTTGATTAGCTGGGATAGACGCAAGAACAAGACTGAGGAGAAAGGTCCAATCCGACGTGGAATCGGTATGGCGCGGGGTTTCCATACCTCTGGTGCTGGGGCACCGATGCCAGGGGAGGTCATCGATTACTCCGGCGCCATTGTCAAGATCAACGAGGATGGTTCAGTTGATTTCATGACCGCCCTCATGGACTTAGGTGGAGGGACCCTCGACGGGCTGGCGAAGATTGTCGCGGAAGAGTTAAAAATCCCCCTGAACAAAGTGGGGATTTCTCCCGTGGATACCCGGACGACGCTCTACGATGTCTGCACCCATGCGACCCGGGGCATCTATTGTGGAGGCGGAGCAGTCCACAAGGTTACCAAACAAGCGAAGGAAAAGCTCCTTGAGATGGCGTCGAGGATCTTGCAGGCTCCTCCTGCCGCTCTAAGGATGGCTGTAGATGAGGAAGCAGGACAAGGGGTTATTTACATTGACGGGGTACCGGGGAAAAGAGTGACAATCGGAGAAGTCGCCAAAACAGCTCAGATCAGTGGCTGGGGTACGATCTCGGCGTCGGACAGTCTCCGCCAGGTCAGCTGCCCCCCTTGCTTCATTGCCCATTTTATCGAAGTCGAAGTGAACACAGAGACCGGCGTGATCAAACCGATCCGGGCTGTGATCTATGCCGATGTCGGGCAGCTGATCAATCCAGACCTCGCAGAAGGACAGCTCTACGGTGGGCTGTATCGAGGGTTGGGGTATGCGTTGATTGAGGATACCCACTATGATGAGGAAACAGGTGAACTGCTGAACAAAGGCTATATCACCGATTTCAAGATGTTAACGTTCGATGACTTACCCGAGATCGAGAAGATTGAACTTCGCTTTGCGGAAACCTACGAGCCCACGGGGCCCTTTGGTGCAAAAGGGATCGGGGAAGCAGCGCTCAACCCGGTAGCCGCCGCCCTGGCCAATGCTGTTTACAACGCCATTGGAATCCGATTCAAAGAGATTCCCATTAGACCTGAGCACGTTCTCGAGGCCTTGAAAGGTAGGAACCCATAAGATGGCCAATTCGCACATCCTTTCGCAGGAGTTTGAATATCTTGAGCCTCGAACCGTTGAGGAAGCGCTTTCCTTGCTGGTCAGTCATCGGAACAAGACAAGAGTGATGGCCGGTGGGACGGATCTATTGGTTCAGATGAAGATGGGCAAGGTCGATCCGGAATGTGTGATCAACCTGGGAAGAATTCCAGCCCTTCGGTATCTCATTGTGGACAAAGGGCTCCGCATTGGAACCCTGACGTCCTTTTGGCAGATTGAAAAACACGCAGTCCTTCGAGAGAAATACACAGCCCTGTTCGAGGCCGCAAGTGCCGTGACCTCTGTCCAGATCAAACATATGGGGACTCTTGGAGGAAATCTCTGTAATGCTTCACCCGCTGCAGATTCGGCTCCGCCTCTTCTTGTTTTTGCGGCCAAGGTACGACTGGTGA
>Ga0315282_10002845_pt1 | contig 31404 bp, 26 predicted proteins | sample YL17G07_20_MG_FD_203693 | JGI IMG/M metagenome (GOLD analysis project Ga0315282, IMG submission 203693) | Sediment microbial communities from Yellowstone Lake, YNP, Wyoming, USA - YL17G07_20 | ecosystem: Environmental > Aquatic > Freshwater > Lake > Sediment | place: USA: Wyoming | collected... | reverse complement strand
TGGCCATATCGAACTGTCCGGGATTAGTGGCTTTCTCGAATCTGTCTAACCAGCAGTATGCCTGAATATAATCACCAGCTTTCAGGTCAAGCACCGGCTCATCAACCTGCACCCGCACGGTGCCGCTCACTTTTGCCCAGCCATCGACAGTTTCGACCTCGTCGAGCTTCAGATAAAAGCTGCTGGTCGGGTCGGTGTGCGTAAACTTTACAAATTCCCAGCTCCGATTTTCATTGGTGTATGGCTCAGTAATAACAGAACCGCGAATTGTCGCTAATTTCCGCTCCTCAGCGACCAAATTGCGGATATCGTTGTTCACAGGTTGCTCATAGCTTGTCAGCCGAATCGCACCGAGACACACAAAGCAAACCAAAGCCATATAGGCTAATATGTACGGGAGTTGTTTTTCTTTCCCGACATACCAGATATGATATACGACATATAAAATAATCGTTGCGGCTGCGCAAACCCCCACGGATACCAACCAAAACCATACCGACAAAGCTAACGCCGTCTGTATAAGGATTCCCCCTATCAAACCCAACGCAGCAAAAGCAAGAGGACAGGTTGTTATAATCTGTTTATGAAAATATGCAAGGCCTCCCCCAGTGAGCTGCTTATCAATTAGAGCTAATTTCCGCTGTATATCATCCATGCTTAGTGGGTGCTATGAACTTTCACTGCTTGCTATGGTGTAGCCAATTGGCGGAACATAAAGTAGGCGGCTGCAGCCAGGCATAAAGCGGCCCAGAGAAAATCGAGCTTGAGCGGCTCTTTCATATAAGCCACGCAAAATACGGCAAATACGCTTATTGTTATGATTTCCTGGATAACTTTTAGCTGGGAAAGCGAATAGAATTGAAAGCCGATTCGGTTAGCTGGCACCTGCAGGCAATATTCCAGAAAAGCAACACCCCAGCTCACCACAATTGCCAGAAAAAGCGGCTTATCCTTAAGGTCTTTCAGATGACCATACCAGGCGTAAGTCATAAATATATTTGAACCAATCAAAAGCAATATCGGCACAATTCTACTCATATCCAATCTTACTCCGAACAACAAACTACGAACTATGAACTATTCTCTTCTTGCCTTCCATATATGGCTGGAGGACTTTGGGAATTGTTATTGAGCCATCGGAGTTCTGGTAAAGTTCCAGAATGGGTATCAGGATTCGAGGGCTTGCCCAACCTTTGTCCGTTCCGTAGCTAAGTAACAAAACTCTCTATCTTCTCCTTACAAACCTTATTTGTCAGTCTTTGCAGTATTTTTACTTGTTTGGTTTGTAATTATAGGAATTTGCGACGTTAAGTCAATGCATTTTCTTTGACGACAACGGCGGTTTTGCATTGACATTCATAAGAAATAATGTAACATAGTTGGTTTTCACGACAAGGATTAAACCGAATCCTGAATAGGTTCCCTCTTGAGAATTTATTATGTATTCAGATTATATTCGTAATGTGGCGATAATCGCCCATGTTGACCACGGCAAAACAACGCTGGTTGACCAGCTTCTGTACCAGTCCGGTATGTTTCGGACCGAGGAGCTTGATAAGCTGGCCGGCAGCGAGCATGCCTTGATTATGGATTCGAATCCGATAGAGCGGGAGCGCGGCATAACAATCCTCAGTAAAAACTGTGCGATTTACTATACGAACAGCAAGGGCGTTGAATATAAAATCAATATAATCGACACGCCCGGGCACGCTGATTTTGGCGGCGAGGTCGAACGTGTTTTGAAAATGGCGGACGGCGTTCTGCTTTTGGTCGATGCGTTTGAAGGTCCTATGCCGCAGACAAGATTTGTCTTAGCCAAGGCTCTTGAGAATAAACTAAGGCCCATAGTTGTAATCAATAAGATAGACCGTGAAAACAGCCGGCCGCATGAGGTTGTGAACGAAGTATTCGATTTGCTTGTTCAGCTTGGCGCCGACGACAAGGCCCTCGATTTTCCTGTTGTTTACGCATCTGCAAGAGAAGGTTGGGCGACGACAGACCCCGACAAAAAGACCAACAATATGCAGCTCGTATTCAAGACCATCATAAAAAATGTTCCTCCCCCGCAGGCTGTCCCCGACGCTCCGTTGCAGATGCTCGTAACAAGTCTGGAATACTCGGATTATGTGGGACAAATCGCGGTAGGAAGGGTCTTTGCAGGACAAATAAGCGAGGGTCAGAGCGTTACGGTAATTGACGCCAATAATGTGCATACCCTGCAGAAGATTCTGCAGGTTCATCTGTTTGATGGCCTTGGCCGGAAGCAGGTTCCAACCGTTTTAGCCGGCGATATATGTGCAGTATCCGGCCTTGACCCTGTTGATATTGGCAATACTATTGCCTGTGCGGACAATCCTTCGAAGCTTGCCGTTATTGCTGTCGATGAGCCGACGATGTCGATGACATTCAGGGTTAACGATGGGCCTTTCGCAGGCAGAGACGGCAAATATGTTACCAGCAGGCAGATTGGCGAACGGCTCGAAAAGGAGCTTCAGCATAATGTTGCGTTAAGAGTCGAGCCCGGCCAGACGCCTGATGAATTCACTGTTTCCGGCAGGGGGCTGATGCATCTCGGTATCCTGCTGGAGAATATGCGGCGTGAAGGTTATGAGATTTGTGTCGGTAAACCGGAGGTAATTTTGAAAATAGTTGATTGTATTCACCATGAGCCGATAGAATTGCTTGCGGTGGATTGCCCGCTGGACTGCCAGAACTCCATAATGAGTCTTCTGGGCGAACGGCGGAGCGAAGTAATGAAAATAGATGCCAAGAGCGGGGCGAGCGATTTTATTCATATGGAATTTCTTCTACCGTCTCGCGGCCTGTTCGGCCTGCACGCAAGGATGATGAATGCGACACAGGGTAGGGCTATTATGCATCATTCGTTTGAAAGATACGAGCCGATGCGCGGTTCGATTCCTCAGCGAAAGGCAGGCGTTATGATTGCGACCACTACCGGCCAGGTAACGGCTTATGCACTTGACGCTTTATACGACCGCGGCATCTTTTTTGTTGAGCCCGGCGAAGAGGTTTACGCAGGCCAGGTAGTCGGCGAACACTGCAAGGACAACGACATACCTGTAAACGCGGTAAGGGCCAAGCAGATGACCAATATTCGGGCGGCGAGCAAAGATGAAGCAGCACAGGTTCGCCCTGCAAGAAAAATGAGTCTTGAGCTGGCGATGGAGTACATCCAGGCCGATGAGCTTGTTGAAATTTGTCCTAATTCTATTCGAATCCGAAAGCGTTTCCTCAAAGAAGGCGACCGTCGCCGCCAGGCCCGTAAAACCAGCGGGTAATTGGTTGATAGTCGCTGGTCGCTAGTCACTAGTCGCTCGTGATTGGGTTTGATTGGGTTTGTTTTGACCAAGAGTCCATTGTTCATTTTTCGTTGTAATTCGTTGTTTTTACTAAGGTTATAAATATTTGACTTTTTGAAAAATTGGCTTTGTTTCGCATAATTTGTTCATTTTGATTGAACATTTCTTAACCACAGATTTCACAGATTGACACTGATTACTCAAATAAAAGTTGCCTAAATTAACTCTGTTGTTCATTGTTCGTAGTCTCCTAAAGGGTTTCCGTTTTGAGAACAGACGTCCCCCTTAGCAGGGCGAACCTGCGCGTTTGATGTGAAAAAGGCTCTTGATTCTCGATTCCCGATTCTCGTAACTCGATGTGAGAAAAGGAGTAAAAATTTTTTGAAAAAATGGATTTTAGATATTCAACTACCAACGGTTTTGATTGATTTTCCCCCAACCTAGGCGGCTTACCCCCAGACCACATTGCAAGCTAGCTCGCGGGAAAGATTATGCCCAGATTTTCCTTGATTTACAAATTCAGAAGATGTAGATAAAAGCATCTTGGTAGATGCACCAATCAATAGTGCGAAGTCAATTAGCGATATGATTAGAGTGCAATTATGAAAGTATGTACCTATTGCGGAGAAAACATACAAGACACCGCCGTAAAATGTAGATACTGTGGAGAATGGCTCACCACGCCTAACCTTAAACCTAGTCTTGAAGGTGAAAAGACGACCGAAGCAAGTGAAAAGGTTGAAAGTGTATCTCTTTCCTTAAAAGAGCTTAAACCGTGGGAGGTTATTATCTATGTGGTAGCAATTGTCGCCTCGATGTTTTTGGTGGATATTTTAACCATGATTATTTTAGGGAAACTATTAGAGGAAATCAGTCATAGTTTACGAGTTGTAATTGTATCGCTTATATATTGTATGCTTGGGATGGTAATAGCTGGTTCTTCTTATCAACGAAGAAAGATTTTTTTCTTTCTCGGAATAGCCGTTGTTACCGTCTTTCCAGTTCGTTTTCTGCTGATGATTATTATGTCAGGGCTAGATAGCGATTTAGTGAGAATGGCGATGAGTAATACGGCAATAGAAGCAATTACAGTTTTTTTGTCTGCAATGGTTTTTATATTTCTGTTTAGATTTGCAGAATTGAAATTCAACTTTGCGGAAATACACGATATTGAGAAAGATATCCGAGACCATGAAACAAAAAAGAACTATGATGTCGGCGTATGTGGTAGCTGTGGGGTGAAAACGAGGATCGCTAAAGAAAGATTTATGAGTGATACTTTTGGTAAAAGCGAAAGGCACTTTTGTGATAACTGTGGTATATTTTTAAGGGATAATCCGTTTAAGGTCATGTTATTCGGTTTAGCTGAGGTGATAATTTCTTTCACATTTCTTATAGGAGTAGCAATAAGTATAAAGGGGCAGGCATCAATGATCCAAAATGCTTTTCTTCTGGGAATGATTTACGGAATAATTGATGGTGTGAAGCGTTTATTTGCGGGGTTAAAAGGTGTCTTCGGAGGAAAGAAAAGAGCTGGATGAAAGCGTCTAAATGCTGTTGTTTCCGGAAGCCGTCATGAGGAGCATTAGTATTACGCAGTGCCGCAGGAACGAAGTAAGTAAAAAAGAAGGCCGAACTGGAGGACGCAACAGCAAAATTATTTGTTGAAAGTTGGGCGATTTTGGGGAGGAATTGTGAGACAAGGAAAAAGTTAAAAACAAAATAGATGGCTGCCCCTAGTTTTACTAGTTTTCACTTGGTTTGATTTGGTATCTCTCTAACATAAAAAGGTAAAGAACCCTTGATCTGATTATCAATGGCCAGATCAATCCTATACTGCCCGTACTTCTCGAATTTGAGTCTTTGAATATTTAGAACAATATTAGCTACACTCGAATCTACATCATCCCCGATGCTAACATTTATATTGCCTTGTGGGTTGGGGCCTATTGATTTACCATCTTCATCAATTATATGGATTCTTATTGGATGGCTACCTTCTTCAATCTTCTCAAATCGTATTCTTGCAGCGATAGCACAGGCCGGGTGCACAGCAGGCAATTTCTTGGTCCAAATGTTATCAAATGCCCCCAAAACATTCAGTTTGCCCTGTTGATCGGTTGCAGCATCACATAATAAAAAAGCTTCAATATTCATTTTTCTTTCCTTTTATAATACTTTGTTTATCTAGTGCAATTTTGATCTATTATTTATGCTTCACTATTTTTTCTTTCCCGCTCATATACGGCCGAAGGACTCTCGGTATTGTTACAGAACCATCAGCATTCTGGTAAAGCTCGAGAATCGGTATCAAGATTCGAGGGGACGCGATTACGGTATTGTTCAAGGTATGGCAAAATTGGATTTTCGATTTTCGAATTGAAACCGCGGATTTCACTGATTTCACGGATTTTAGTTCTTTATTTTTTATTTTATCTGCGTAATCCGTGTAATCTGTGGTTTCTTTGCTTTCTTTGTAACGCAGGTTCATTCGTCTTGCCTGGAACTCATAAAATTTACTTGCGCTGTGCGTCTCGCAGTAATTTTTACGCGATGGCATCCAGGCCTCTATATCGTATTTTTTGGCCTGACCTCTGCCCAAATCGCCGGTGCATACGTTCACAACGCGGTAGGGCAGTTCCAGCGCCTTCATTACGCCTTCGGCGTTGGCCAAAATCTCCTCGTGAAACTTATTGCTCTCCTTGACGCTATTTTCACAGATAACCACCTGTTCAACCTTATCGAACTGATGGATTCTATAAAGGCCATAAGTATCCTTGCCCGCGGCGCCTGCTTCGCGTCTGAAACAAGTGGACATCGCCACGTATTTTTTTGGCAATTCTTCCGCCTTTAATATCTCCCCCATTCGATAAGCCGTCAACGGCACCTCCGCGGTCCCGGCCAGGTTAAGCTGGTCTGCTTCCATCCGGTATGTCTGGTCTTCTGAGCCGGGGAAAAAGCCGGTCCCTGTCATTGCCTCATCTTTCATAAGCACCGGCACCGACATCGGGACATACCCTTTGCCGACCATATAATCCATTGCGAACCGCAGAACCGCCCAGTGCAATAGCGCCCCATCACCTTTTAAGATATAGTTTCTTGTCCCTGCTAATTTCACGCCCCGCTCGATATCTATGATGCCCAGAGCTGTTCCTAACTGCACGTGGTCATTCGGCTCGAAATCAAATTGCCGGACTTTGCCCTCTTTTCTGATTTCAACGTTCTCGGTATCATCTTTACCAAGCCGCACATCGTCATCAGCCGGCTGAGGTACCAAAAGCAAGGTCTTATCAATCCAGTCCTGAAAACCTTTGTTACTTTTACTTAGCTCAGCTACCTCTTGTTTAAGTCCTTTTAGTTGTTCAATCGCACGTTGCTTCTCCTCTCCTTGCAAGTCAGGAACTTCTTTCCCAATGCTGTTGATTTCCGTGGAGACATCCTGTAGTTTTAGTTTGTATTTTTTAAGATCGGAATCAAAACGAAGCAATTTATCAATGTCGACATCGATGTGTTTATCTCTTGCGGCTTTTTTGAATCTCTCCGGATTTTCGCGAATTTGCTTTATATCAATCATAACTTAATTTTATTCGAAGCGTTTTATGATTACAACATTGTTCTGTCCGCCGAATCCGAAGGACTCATTCATTGCGACATCGACCTGCATTTTTCTCGGCTTATTCGGCACATAATCCAAATCAAGTTCGGGGTCACGGTCGTTTAGATTCATTGTCGGCGGGACTATATTATCACGTATTGCCAGAACACACGTAATCAATTCCGCCGCACCTGCTGCCCCAATTAAATGTCCAAGCATGCTTTTGACACTGCTGGCCGGAATATTTTTCGCCTCTTCCTTAAAAACTGCCTTGATAGCTTTGGTTTCTATCGAGTCGTTCTCCATTGTGCTTGTGCCGTGTGTGTTTATGTAATCCACTTGCCTTTCGTTAATCCCTGCATCAGCTAATGCCCAGACAATCGCCTGTATTGCTCCTCTGCCTTCCTCGTGCATATCAGTAATTCTGAATGCATCGGAGCTGCTGCCGTAGCCGATAACCTCAGCTAAAATTTCCACCCCTCTTTTTTTCGCTGAACGCAGGCTTTCGAAAATAAGAATCGCCGCACCTTCACCAAGGACGAAACCATCTCTGCTGGCTGAGAACGGCCTTGAAGCTGTTTCGGGACTATCGTTTCTTGTTGACAGCGCCGTAAGGCGGTTAAAGCCCGTAAGACCCAACGGGTGTATCATTGAATGCGCACCGCCCGCAATCATCACGTCCGCATCGCCCCTGCGAATCATCATCATTGCTTCGCCGACCGCTTGAGTGCTCGCCGCACAGGCCGTAAGACAGCTTCTTGTCGGCCCACGCGCTCCAGTAAGCACTGCGATGTGAGCAGCCGGCATATTCGGCTCCTGCTCAAGTTCATACATTGGCTTCATCTTACCAAATGCTACCTCTGCCCACTTCCCCCAATTCATCCTTTCGCCGTTCCAAGCTTTAATTAAAGCTTCGAAAAATACGTCATTATCAACAGAGCCTTCACCTGCTCCCAGATAAATCCCCAATCTACTGCGGTCTATCCCGTCAGCGGGTTCATCGGTTTCGATATCAATCCCTGCATGTCTGCACGCCTGAACCGTTGCGCCAATAGCAAATCCGGAACCCCGGTCGCTGTGTTTGTGCAGCTGCGGATTTTTTATATATTTTGCAAAGTCATAGTTTTTGACTTCGGCATCGAAAGTAGTTGGGAAAGTCGAGGCATCGAAAATAGTTGTTTTGGCCATTCCGCTCTTACCTGCCAGTACAGCTTTCCAAGCAGTCTCTACATCGTGCCCAAGAGGACAAACAATACCCATCCCCGTTATTACTACTCTTTCACGTTTTAACTCTGTTTTCACGTCGGTTACCTAATATACATTTATGAACGTTGAACTTCGAACATCCAACGTTGAACTCTAAACGAAAATAATCATCTGGATGTTCGTGATTTTTCAGCAGTTCTTATACTTGTAACAAAAATTGAAATCAATTCGTCTGACTCATTTAACAGCCATTCGAGGTTTTTCTCGATTCCTTTGGCCATTTTTCGCTGAGTTATTTTTAGCCAAACTCTTGTTTCTCTTAACTCCTTTAGTCCTATACTCATTTTGTGAACAAAATCCCTTCGTGATTCAGCGCCTTGCGCTTCGGCGTGATTCGGCGCCGGCGATGTTCCGCAGCGAAGAAGTTCACCACCTACGTGTCTGCCAGCAAGTGTCCTCGGTAGTCGCTCTACAAGTTCAATAATCCGCACAGCAAACTCAATCAAACGCTCGCTCAAGTCATATTTTTTTGACGTATCCTTCTCTTCTGTCATAGCTCTGTTCTTTTTGCGTTCAAAGTTCGACGTTCAATGTTGGATGTTCTTTAGCACCACCGCAGCCGTTTGTCCGCCATACGTATAGCTGCAGCATAATGCATAGCGAATATTGGTCTCAAGCGGCTGCTTTACAATATTTAAATTGCATCCGTTAGCTTTTCTATTGCAATTCCTCGCAGCGGGTATCCTGCCATCGGCCATCGCACAAACGGCAGCTATAACGTCAAGTGCTCCGCTTGCTGCTCCGGTGTTACTTAGCATACTTTTAGTTGGCCAGACCGCCACCTTCGTTGCTGCTTTGCCGAGAGCTGCCTCAATCGCTGTCGCCTCAGCCAGGTCATCAGCGGCTATCCCCGTCCCGTGCGGAACAATCAGGTCCAAATCCTCTGGCTCTATCTGCGCATCTGCTATTGCCCTCTCTATTGCTATTTGGATACCTTTGCCATCCGGCTCAAGACGTTCATATACCGGATTTATACTATTGCTCTGTCCTATACCGGCTACTTCAGCGTAAATTTTCGTATCCCGCCTTTTGGCATTTTCCAGGTTTTCCAATATAACCACACCGGCTCCTTCACCGAAAACCGACCCTTTGGCATCGGCATCAAAAGACCTGCAGGAAGAAGCGGGGGCGTCATTATTTTCAATTGTAGCTCTTTGCAGCAGGCACTGCCGAATCATAACTATCGGATTGACCTTTGCCTCAGCCCCGCCGGCCAGAGCAATATCACTGTCCCCACGAGCAATAATCTGCGCCGCTTCACCTATCGCCAGATGCGCAGACGCCTCGGCACATGTGATAGTGTTGCTCGGCCCTTCAATGTCGTGAATAATGCCTATATGGCAGGCTAACATATTGGGCAGGTATTTCAACAACCATAAGGGTGTCACCAGCTCAAGACCTTCCTCACCCCACTTGCGAATGTCAAACTTGCCGTCCGCAACACTTGCTGCCGCCGCAGGAGCCAGCTCAACCAGGTCACAGCTTATAAGACCCGCACCAAGATTAATTGCCACACGTTCCGGGTCCACATTGACCTTTTCAGGGTCGATTCCTTTTGTAATAAGCCCGCTGCCGGTCAGCGCTTCGTTTGCCGCCATAACTGCCAGTTCAATATCCCTGGACATCAGTTTGACGGCCTTACGATAGCTCCTCGGCACGTATTGCTGTATCTTGTAATCAGGAACTTGCCCTGCTAATTTGCAGCTAAAACCTACTGGGTCAAATGCCGTAATTTTGCCTATCCCACACCTGCCGGCGCACAACCCCTCCCACATTTGTTTGACGGTTAATCCAAGCGGACTTACCACACCAAGACCGGTTATTACTACGCGGGTAGAACTCATCAATCTTGCCCTGATTCTATCACGCCGGAACCGCCATCATCAATAGATAGGCCATGCAGAAGTGATTTGAACGTGTCGGTGAACACGAAATTTTCTTTTGGGAACTCTTTGCCGGCCAGGTTCTGGTCAATATGGCTGAACATCAAATCTATCTCGGCAATCAACTTCTCTTCGCAGGTAATCTTACCGCTTGTGCTTGCCGCTTCGGGTGCGATGCTTTCAATCTTTGCATATAATTTTAGTGTATCGCCAGGCTTCGCGTAGTCGAAAAAAACGCACTTTTTCACCTTTGCAAGAATCACCTTTTCCTTAAAACGGTTTGCCTCGCCGACAAGTATCCCTGATGTCTGGGCCATTGCTTCTATCATCAAAGTCTCCGGCATAACAGGAAAACCGGGGAAATGGTCGTGTAAATGCTCTTCAGCGAGCGTTACATTTTTTACTGCCACAGCACTTTCGCCGCTGTGAAACTCAACAAATTTATCAATCCATATCCAACGCATTTCCGCGAAAACCCTATTTTGCGACGTATCGAAAAATCCGAGTCCCACCTATTAAGACTATCGGCAGGATTGCTCAAGGTCAACCTGCCGACAGCATCTCAAAAATAGTTCAAACTATTATGCAGCGTTCAGTTTAGTATCAACGTAATTTACAATCGCACCGACAGTAAACAAATCACCCAGTTTATTGATATCCGGGTCATTCTCGAATGTGGCCAGGTCGGTATGCGGCATTTTCTCTCGCAACTCAGCCAGTCCTACCTCGGTCAATTTCCCATTATTGATAAACGCAGGATTATTCATCAAACTCTCGGCAGGAAACAGCTCTTCTCGTGGAATTTTTATTCCAAACGCCTTCTCTAATCGGAATACTATGTCCAAAAAGTCGATACTTTCGGCCCCCAAATCCCCCATCAAGGTCGCATTAGCCGTAATTTCATCGTTGTCAACTCCCAGCGCATCGACCAGAACTTCCTGAACTTCCTGAAAAATCTCATCCCGATTCATTGCCATAGTTCTTTACCTCCTGTATTGGTAACTGGTGATTGGCAACTGGTGATTGGCAATTATTTACCATTTAACCGGTTACCACTTAACCAATTACGAGTTACCAATTACCATTGCCAGCAGTTCCCATCGTTTCTTCATATTTTCGATTATTCTTGCATCGGTCGCTGCCATTGTGGAATCCTTATCAGCAAGGTTAAAGTGTCTTAATCCAAATTTCGCTTCCACAATTTGCTCACCGCCTGATTCGCCAAAACCGGTGAAACTACTGACATTCTCTTCTATTGTTTTTGCCTCAACTGTATATTCTATCTGAGCACCCGGCGCCACAAAACTCTTATATTTTACATTTCTTGCCTCTTCAAGCAATATCATACTGTGGGCAAAATTTTCCGCCTCTCGGACCAGCCAGGATGCCGATTCAATCAACCCTTCCAATAACAGCACACCCGGCAGCACTGGAAACGTCGGAAAATGGTCCGCCAGATATTCCTCAGCCAGAGAAACGCCCTTGACCGCCTTTATCACTTTGCCGCTTTCCAGCGAAATAATCTTATCGATGAGTATAAATCTCATAATCTCGGCCATTGTAACTATATGCAATCATTTTACCAGACTTTTTTCCTTTCTTTTTTGGTGCTTCCTGCATCTAATCCTGTTTCCATCAAGATTAATGTTGGAAAATCTCACACGATTGGGTATACTTTTTACCTATGAAGGTACGCAGCGCAAAAATTACCGATGCCAAAGCCATTTATTCTCTGATTAATTCTTATGCGGAACAGAATAAGATGTTGTTTCGGTCAATGGCTGATATTTACGAGAACCTGCAATCCTTTACCGTTGTCGAACTAAATGGCAAGGTGGTGGGCTGTTGCGCCTTGCAGGTTATTTGGTCGGACCTGGCGGAGATAAAATCGCTGGCAGTTGACCAAACAAATACCAAAAAGGGCATCGGCAGTGCTCTCGCGGCTGCCGCTGTCGAGCAAGCTGCCAAGCTCGGTGCAGCAGGAGTTTTTGCTCTTACATTATATCCTGACTTTTTTGAAAAGCTGGGTTTTGAAGTAATCCAAAAGGATAAACTGCCTATGAAGGTCTGGAGCGATTGTGCCAAGTGCCCAAAACAGCAAAACTGTGATGAAATAGCAGTCATAAAAACCGTATTGCGTGATGCGTGATGCGGATTGCGTGAAAAGAAAGGACGCAATACGATATACGCAATACGCACGACGAGTCAACCTACCTGCCGGCGTTGGAAGAAAGCAACGGCTAAAGCAAGAATACCTATCGTATAGCACAAGGCATAAGAAGCACTTATCAGTATATACTTTAGAGGAACTTCACTGCCCTCGTAAATCGCATCGCTTATCCAGAAAATCTGCAAATTCGGCACCAAAAGCCTGCCTATCTTGGCCCACAATTCCGTCTCTGCGAATCTGCCGAACGTGTAATCGCTTATAAGGCCTAACAAAAAAATCCCGATACAGGCCGAGAGCGTTACCACAATGTTAAACCGGGCAGAAAATGCCACTGCCAGAGCCACGATTATAATTGCGGCTAAAAACAGCAATATCGCCCCATAGACATCCAGTGCGTTTATACCATTATCTTGCGGATTAAACCGCCAGTTTCGGTCGATAAAAGATAGAAACACTATGCCAAACGTGGCGAATATCCCGACCAGTACGATGGCTGTTGACGAAAATTTCCAGTCATAAACGTAGTTAAAAAAAGCACTTAGCAAAAATGCCGCTACAACCACAACCACCGCTGTGCTTATGACCGTCCAGTCGGACGTATCATTCACCGATTCCAGTACGCCGTGCCTGATTGCCATCAGCAGAGCAATAGTGCAGATATAATGTGCCAAGGCCACCGCAGCAGCCACACCAAAAAATTTCGCAATAATGAATATCGGACGTTGCACCGGCTTACTGAGGACGGTAATTATCGTCTTATTTTCGATTTCCTCGGCCACGGCCCCGGATGCAGAAAATATTGCTATGAACAAGCTGGCCAAAAACAGCGTAGATAACCCTATCTCGCGCAAGAGTTTATTGTCTTCGCTCATTGTGTACATCGTCAGGGACGGACTTATAAAGAACAAAAACAGAGCTGCGACAATTATTACAGCATAGACGGGCTGTCTTAGTGTCTCTATAAAGGTGTTTTTTGCTATTGTGAATAATTTCTTATGCATTTTTTGTTACCCGTTTGCGGCACAATTTTAAGTAACAACTTTTTTGTAATTGTCTCTATACTAAATAAACGATGTTTATTATTATATTACACAACCTCTAACTTGTAAAGAATTTGAATACTTTGAATATATACCGTATTCGTGGTTTTTTGTTCAAAGCACAAAACTTAGGATAAAGAATGACAATATCGTCCAAACACGCTGAACACGTAGCTCGGGCATCTCTGATTTTGAGCGTTGTGTTTTTCGGCATTGTCTTTTTTGTAGGCCGATGGAGCGGATTCTTCGCGCTTTATGCAGTTAGTTGGCTTATCCTCTCGGCGGCTCTGATTTGGTTCGTTCTTGTTATTCAGCTTCATCAACGGGTCTTGGCCGAGCAGGAAAAGCTCGATATGGGCCAATTGGCCGAGAGCAAGCAGGCTTCCACAATATTTCAGACCAGCGGTGAACGGGCTGTTATGTTTGCTGTTGCTCAACGCCGGCTCGATTTGCTCGAAAAATGGTTCATTCCTGTATTCTCAGCAATTATAGCTGCTTACCAGATAGCCATTGGGCTATACTTATTAAAAGCTGTTTCAGCCGCTGCCGACCACGAGGCGAAGCAGCCTTTAGTTTGTGCCGCTTGTATGACGGCCTTAGCGTTCGTCAGCTTCATAATTTCCCGCTATGCCACTGGTATGTCAGCACAGCCGCAGTGGAAACCCTTAAGGGCCGGCGGCAGCATTTTTCTCGGTATAGCCATTTTGTGTTTTGCGCTGGCTATTAGCTTGGCGATGGCACAATTCAAGATTTTCGTCGTGATAAATGTAATTGATTTTATCGTCCCAATCTTGCTCCTTGCCCTTGGCGCAGAAACTGCCCTGAACATCGTCCTCGACATCTACCGCCCAAGGCTAAAAGACCAATATGCCAGAAGTGCTTTTGACAGCAGACTGCTGGGGATTATAAACGAGCCGGGCGGAATATTCCGAACCGCCGCAAGCACCATCGATTACCAGTTTGGCTTTAAAGTTTCTCAAACCTGGTTTTATAAACTCCTCGAAAAAGCAATTGCACCTTTGATTCTTTTTGCTGCGGTTACCCTGTATCTGTTGAGTTGTATCGTTGTAGTGAACCCGAACGAAGAGGCAATAATAGAGCATCTCGGCAATCCCTTAAACCACACAGGCCAGGTCAGGTATGCCAAACCTGGATTGACTTTCAAATGGCCCTGGCCCATCGATATCGCCTATAAGCATCCCACGAAAATGGTTTCAGAAATCAGCATTGGTTTTGTCCCAAAGTTCAAACCAGGCACTAAAGAACTGGACCGTGGGCCGCTGTTGTGGGGAAAAGCTCATTACGAGAAGGAATATCTTTTGCTTGTCGCCAGTGAACAGACAAGTGCCAGGCCGACCGCCGGAGCTGTCCCGGTAAGTCTCATAATCGCTACCGTCCCCGTTCAATATAGAGTAAAGGATTTGTATTCTTTCATCTATAACCATAACGAGCCGGAAAAACTGCTTGAGTCTATCTGTTATCGCGAGCTCACTAAGTTCGCAGCCAGTGCAAAGATCGAAGTGAATGACGAAGTCAGTATAAATCAGAGCTTGCTTGGAGCTGGTCGTGCCGAAGCCGAGCGTATTTTAACCAGCCGCATTCAGGCCGCCGCTGACGAAGCCGGCTTGGGTGTTGAAATCGTGTTTTTGGGCCTTCAAGGCATTCACCCGCCGCCCGAAGTCGCAGGAGATTATCAAAAGGTTATTGGGGCCGTTCAAAAGAAACAGGCGCTTATCCTCGGTGCTTATGCAGAACGCAACAAAGATTTGAGTGCCCTCGCAGGTTCTGTAGAAGACGCTGACAGGCTTTATAGTCTTGCAGCTAAATACCAGCAGGCTAAGGAGAAAAATCAGCCCAGGGAAATCGAAAAACTTGCCAATGATTTGGATTTGGCCTTCGCAGAAGCAAAGGGCGATATCTTCAGTGCATTGCGAAAAGCACAAAGCTACGCCTTTGAAAAGGCAACACTTGCTCGCGCTACAGGACAGCGGTTCGCCAGCCAGCTTAAAGCATACAGAGCCGCAAAAGAGATTTATAAACAGGAACAGAAATCAGCAATGCTGGAGGATGCTCTCGAGAATATACGAAAATATGTTGTGGTTGCCGACCAGAATGATACACAGGTCTTTATATTCGATGCCCAGGAAAAACTAACGCCGAGTTTATATGAATTAAGCGGTCTTCAGGAGAGCAGCAAAAAATGAAAAATATAGCTGTTACAATTTTTATCGTATTGATAGTTGCCGTTATGGTGCTGTATTTTGTCTCGTTCCAGGTCAGGGAAATAGAATCTGCCCTGGTAACTACCTTTGGCAGGCCTACCCGTGGAATCACCGAGCCAGGCTGGTATTTCAAGTGGCCGGCTCCAATCGAACAGGTTTATAAATTTGATTCCCGTATGAGGGTCTTCGAAGCTGACCTCGGCGAGACAACAACCAAAGGGGCTGTGCCAGTCATCGTGAACACCTACGTCGTTTGGAAAATTGCCGAGCCGCTCGTGTTCTTTAACGCCGTTGGAACTATCAAGGAAGCCGAAAACAAATTACTCAGCCAGCTTAGTGATACGCAAAATAAGGTAATCGGTGGGCATTACTTCGCTGAATTTGTGAACAGCGACCCTGCAAAAATAAAATTTGAAGATATTCAAAGCGAGATGCTTGCCGACCTTAAACAGCCTGTCAGGGCCAATTACGGCATTGAAATCAAAACCCTCGGGATAAAGCAGCTTAAAATCAGTGAGGAGGTCAGCAAAGACGTTTTTGAACGAATGAGAGCCGAAAGAAACCGTAAGACCGAAGCCACTATCGCCGAAGGAAACGCCGAGGCTGTCAGGATAAAAACCGACGCCGATTCAAAAAAGACAGAGTTGCTCGCCGTCGCAGAGGCAAGAGCAAAGGCAATACGTGCTGAGGGCGACGCCGAGGCCGCAAAATATTATAAATTGCTCGAGGAAGACCCCGACTTTGCAATTTTTCTGCGGAATATCGAAGCCCTTAAAAAATACTTGGAGAAAAGGTCAACTATTGTTTTCGGTGCTGATACGGAGCCATTCGAACTGTTAAAGAAAATGCCCGATATCAAACCGAAAAAATAATCCCGATGATGTTAACTCGGACGCAATTTTAAATTTTAGGTGCTATGGCAGAACAAAATAACAAAGACCTGATACCCCAATCGCCTGGAAAGCCTGCCGGCGATGAGTTTGATGCCGCCGGTAAATCCCTGTCGGAGGCGTTACGAATCAGCTTTATTGTCCTAAAGATAATAATGATTGTGCTCGTTGTTGTTTTTCTCGCCTCGGGTTTTAGAACCGTTGAGCCTGACGAGCAGGCGCTTGTTTTGAGATTCGGAAAGATTTGCGGTGTAGGAGAAAACAGAATCCTTGGGCCGGGATTGAAGTGGGTGTTTCCATATCCGATAGACAAAATTGTAAAAATCCCCGTAGCTAAAAAGCAAAATTTGCCAATCAACTCGTTTTGGTATTACCAGCGGCCGGACGAATTGCTCCCGCAGAGCCCAGAAAATAGAATTCGAGTGCCGGCGACATTAGACCCTGTAAAAGATGGTTATTGTATTACTCGAAGTGAAGAACAGAGCCAAACTATCGCCGGACTTACCGGAAGCGACTATCATATTGTCCATTGCAAATGGCAGCTAACCTATAAAATTGACGACCCCGAACGCTTCTTTAAAAATACCTACACAGATGATGCAAAGCCGGGGCAAAGCTATGCTGATGTTATAGCAAAAAGTATAAAGCCGTTATTGGAGCGTTTGTTCGAGGATGCGGTTGTAACCGCAATGGTCAACTACACCATTGACGAGGCAATTTCAAGCCAGGATAGAATCCCAAAACACGTTAAAAAATTGTTGCAGGAAAAATTAGACCGGATAGAAAGTGGCATAGCAGTTGTATCGGTACAGCTCACCGACATAACCTGGCCCCGGCAGGTTGATAACGCATTCTTGGCCTCTATCAAGGCGAGCCAGGAAAGTCAAAAGACCATTAGTGAAGCAAAGGGCTATGCTGAAAACACCCTTAACGAAACCGCAGGCCCCATCGCTGTCCAGCTTTTTGAAACTCTTAAGGATGAAACTACCCGCGAACCTGTCCTGAGCGCAGTCGAAGGAGAGGAAAAAGAGTTGCTGTGGTCTCAGTTAGCCGGCCAGGCTCAGGAAAAAATCGCCGGTGCCAGAGCATACAGAACGAAAGTGGTGGAAACCGCCAAAGCAAATGCAGAGTACCTCCAAAAATTACTGCCCGAATATCGCAAACGACCCGAACTCGTTGTTCAAAAAATCTATCAGGATGCTATAGAATACATCCTTAACAACGTAGATGAGAAAATTATAATTCAACCCACTGAAGGTACCAAAGGCAGGGAGATTAGACTTCTCTTGAACAGAGACCCAACGATAAAACCGAAATCTGAGGAAAAGTAATACCTGGATACAAGACACGAAATATGGCTCATGAACACCTACATTTGAAAGAGGACATTACCGCTGAGCATACCCGCAGCAAGCAAATCCGCGTAAGCATTGCGATGCTGGGCACATTGGCAGGCGGAGTGCTGTTGATAAACAGCTGGTTAGCTAGCTTCTTTTACGGTAGCGGCAGTTTCAATGCCGAGTTCCTGGCAATGGCTGGCGCAATACTGCTTGGTGCACCCATTGTTCTGCACGCAATAAAGAGTCTTATAAAAAAACAAATGCATATGGATGAGCTGGTAGCTTTGGCAATAATCGCCGCTTTTGCCACGCAAAACTATGTCACCGCAGGGGTCGTCGCATTCTTCATGCTTCTAAGCCAGCTTATAGAAAGCCGAACTGCTCTCGGTGCCCGTGCTTCCATTGAATCGCTTATTAAACTCACGCCCACCAGGGCAAACCTAATCGAGCAGGGTGGTTCTGAAAAGGAAGTAAAAGTCAGTGCCCTTCGGGCCGGAGATTGCATCCGGGTCCGGCCGGGCGACAACATATCCGCCGACGGCGAAGTTATAAAAGGCCTCAGCTCCGTTAATGAAGCGACAATAACCGGCGAATCCCTGCCCGTCGATAAGGTGCCGGGAATGCAGGTCTTCGCCGGAACAACAAACCTTACCGGCGTCCTCGATATCACCGTAACAAAAGCCGGCAAGGATACAACTCTCGGTAAGGTCCAGTCATTGATTATTCAGGCCGAGCAGACAAAGATACCGATTATGCGGATAATCGACAGCTATGTTAAGTGGTACACGCCGACCATACTGATGATTGCAGGCATCGTCTTGTTCTTCACCAGCGATATTAATAGGGCGATTACGATACTTGTTATTTCATGTCCCTGTGCGCTGATTTTAGCAACGCCGACTGCGATGGTCGCAGCGATTTCAGCTTCAGCGAGGCTTGGAATCCTGATAAAGAATGTCGCTGACCTTGAGATTGCCGGGAAGATGACGGCGATGGTCTTTGATAAGACTGGCACAGTAACGACCGGCCGGCTGTATGTGACGAAATTGACACCCGCTGAAGGTGTCGAGCCGGCTGAACTGCTGTCGGTCGCTGCTTCTGCTGAACAGATGAGTAAACATCCCGTGGCAAGAGCTCTCCACGAGGTAGCAAAAGAGGCAGACCTTACACTGCCTGCGACGGACAACTTTAAAGAAACCCCGGGCAAAGGCGTAACTGCCCTCGTTGACTCCGCCAAAATTATTGTCGGCAGAGACACATTCCTCAAGGAAAACAACGTGGATATAACCACCGTCGCTGCCCCGGGCCTTCACGAAGAGCACGGCTTCAGTACTCTATATGTGGCAAAGAATTTCAGGTGCATCGGCTGGATTGGCTTGCAGGACAAAACCAGGCCGGAAGCTCGACAGGCCGTTACTGAACTGCTTGACATCGGCATAAAAAGGATAACTATGCTCACCGGGGACAGAGATGAGGTCGCCAGCCGTGTTGCTGCCGAGCTGGGCTGCACCGATTTTAAAGCCCAGTGTTTACCGCAGGACAAGCTCTCGATTGTTGAGCAAATTAAAGCCGATGGACACACCGTCGCCGTGGTCGGTGACGGCATAAACGATGCACCGGCCCTGGCAGCAGGCGACCTTGGCATCGCTATGGGGGCCGCAGGAAGCGATGTCGCTATAAATTCCGCTTCTATTGCACTTATGAGTGACGATTTGAAGCGGCTGCCTTTTCTTGTTCGCCTTTCGCGAAAAACCAGGGGCGTTATCAATCAGAACCTTTGCTTCGGAATTATTTTCATCATTCTTGGTATTGCTGCTGCTGCAGGAGGATGGCTGCTGACCGTTTATGCTGCCGTTCTGCATTTCGTCGGCTCATTGATTGTTGTTTTTAATAGTGCGCGGCTTGTCCGATATGGCGAGGAGCTCAGCCACGAACCGTAATTACGATACGTCAAGTGCATCTCATTCAAAATATGAAATACGAGATACGAAACTATGGAATATGCCATTGAAACTTTTTCTTTGACCAAAATTTTCTCCGACTGGTGGGGCAGGGACAGGGTTTATGCCGTCGACGACCTGAATTTACAGATTCGGTACAATGAAGTGTTCGGTCTTTTGGGCCCCAACGGGTCAGGCAAAACGACAACGCTGAAAATACTGCTCGGCTTGCTTTACCCCACAAAAGGCAAAGCCCTGTGTCTCGGCGGAGATGCCGCCAACCCTAAAATTAGCGCTCGGATAGGATTTATGCCTGAAGAGTCCTATCTTTACAGGTATTTGAACGCCCGTGAAACATTGGACTTTTACGGCAGATTATTCGGCCTACCCGCCAAAGTGCGGAAAATGCGCATTGAAGCGCTGCTCGATATGGTCGGACTAAAGGCTGTCGCAAACAGACCCATCGGAACCTTTTCAAAAGGCATGGCACGAAGAATTGCTCTCGCACAGGCTCTGATAAACGACCCCGACCTGTTAATGCTGGATGAGCCGACAACAGGACTTGACCCTATCGGAACAAGACAGATAAAGGATTTAATTCTTCACCTTGCAAAACGCGGTAAAACAGTCCTGCTTTGCAGTCATTTGCTTGCTGATGTCGAAGATGTATGCGATAGAATTGCAATTCTTTACGGCGGCAAAATCCAGTCTGAAGGCAAAGTCAAAGAGCTTTTGCAGCAGACAAACAAAAAGCAAATTATTACCGGCTCCATTAGCGATACTGCCCTCAAGAGAATAAAGCAGATAGTCAGGGACGAACAGGCAGATTGTGTCATTACCTCACCAATGGATAAGCTTGAAACATTTTTCATTAGAACCGTTACCACAGCCCAGCAGCTTTCCTCACCCACAAGCGGTGCAATTAGTACCACCAAAATCGGCCATTTTCTCGCCCCCCAAGCCCATCCCGAAAACATACTCGATGAACTTGTCTCCACACCGGTATCGCCAGAAGTCCCCTCAAAACCTCTGACAACAAAGCAAGTCGTCCCCGTTGAAACTTCTGAACTTAAACCTGATGAGCAGCTGCTTAGCAAGCTAACCGAGCAGGCCAAGCCGGCTGAATCCAAACCCGTTGTTGAAACAAAACCGGTTGAACCGCAAGCCCCTCGGAAAGAGCAAATCAAAAAAAGCATTTTAGACCGTCTCACATCTCGCTCATCAACTCAAAACGCCAACGGAGAGCAAACTGACAAACCACAGGCAGGAGACCCCGGCAATGCGTAGTATCTGGGCTGTCGCTACAAATACTCTAAAGCAGGCCGTCAGGATGAAAATTGCCGTTGTCTTTATAATCTTGCTGATTGTCCTGCTCCCCGCTATGGGTGTTTCGATGACAGGTGATGGCACCCTGAAAGGCAGACTCCAGACCTTTGTAAGCTACGGCTTTTCGCTCACTAGTTTCCTACTCTCTTTGCTCACTATAGTGGTTTCAGTTTATTCATTAACCAGCGACATCCAGCAAAGACAAATATACACCGTTCTTACCAAGCCTATTCGCCGTTTTCAGCTTCTTCTCGGCAAACTGCTCGGCATAATATTGTTGGATGTGGCTCTGCTCGTCCTCTTTTCTGCTGTAATATACGCCGTTATTATTTACACACCGAAATTTTACAGAGCAAGCCAGGCCGAACTTGCACAGGTTGACAACGAGTTTTTCACCGCCCGGGCCGGCTTAATCCCTCCCGAAGTCGATGTCAAACAAGAGATCGAAGATACCTATAACAGACTCGAAAAAACCGGACAACTGCCCCTCGACGTTTCTGACAATAAAGTCTCACGCGAAAATTACATTGAAGGTCTTACCCAGAGTATAAAACTTGGTAAACGAGCTGTTGCGGTTGGCCACGAGTTGGTTTGGGAATTTAATAACGTTAAACCTCTCGACCCCAATCAGAGTTTGTTTATAAGATTCAAATATGATGTTTCGGTAAACCCGCCCGACCTGCAGGTATTTGGCAACTGGTTCGCAGGTGATGACCGACAGCTCAAATATGGTGCGAAAGTTCAAACACCAATTTATGCTTTTGACCGCAAAGACCTCATTCGCACTTTTTATGAGATAGAGGTCCCTGCCGATGCCGTAGCGGAAGATGGCTATCTGGCTGTCGGATTCTTCAACGTCCCGCTAAACAATACCGTCGTAATCTTTCCGCCTGAAGACGGCCTGGAGGTGCTTTATAAAGCCGACACCTTCACCGCTAATTTTCTAAGAGCTGTTCTTTTAATCTTGTTCCGTTTGATTTTCCTCGCTTGTCTGGGAATATTGGCCTCGACTTTCCTCTCGTTCCCCGTGGCCGTATTGCTTTGTCTCGCAATCTTCTTCACCGGAACTGTCAGCGGCTTCTGTTTGGAGTCCTTTGACTATCTAAGCAAAAACTTAAGCAGCGTATATTCCTATACTGTCAGGCCCATCGTTCAGCTCTTGCCGCAGTTTGACAAATGCAGCCCCACAAAATTCCTGGTTCCTGCGCGATTATTGAGCTGGTCTTTATTGGTCGAAGTCGTCTTTTCTTTGATTTGCATTAAGGCGGTTTTATTATGGCTTGCGGCCTTACTTATTTTCAGTTATAAAGAAATTGCAAAAGTTATAGTTTAAAAAAATAAATAAAGTATCCCTGATGAAGCTCTTTGGATTCTAATCTCCACCTTTCCTATGCGTTTGCGCGACATAATAATTTGGTCTGTTTGCATTGTGCTCGCGGCCTCTTTGCTCATTACCGCTGGTATGCAACTTGATTTCATAAATTCCCAGCGACAGCAAATGAAGTTGATAGCCAACGAGCCCCTTGAAAATGCTCCTCCTTCACTGGCATTCGCAACTGTCGCTATGGGTGCTTTTCGCGGCCTGCTCGTGGATATATTATGGCTGCGGGCAGACAAACTGAAAGACCAGGGTGAATTCTTCGACGCCAAACAGATTGCGGAGTGGATAACCACTTTACAGCCTCGTTTCACATCTGTCTGGGAGTTCCAGGCTTGGAATATGGCCTACAACATCTCTGTTGCTATACCCGCAACTCAGCCTGACGAACGATGGCGATGGGTCAAGAACGGCTACGAGCTGCTTCGCGACCAGGGCATTCCACTAAACCCCAAAAGCATTTCGCTCTACTGCGAACTGGCCAGAATATTCCAGCACAAAATGGGCTCCGTATCGGATGATGCGCACAAATATTACAAGCTGCAGCTGGCAATGGCAATGGAGCCGCTACTCGCCCCGGCGGATAACCAGCATTTCAAGGCGCTCACCGAGGCTCCGACCGACTGGGGGCAAATTATAAAAGACCCTGATGTCGCCTCGCTGATTACATCCTTAAAATCTGCCGACAAAACATTCGATAACGATGATGATTTTGTAAGCAACTATTTATCCTTAAGACAAAACCCCGCCAGATTCAATTCTGATGCCTTTAAGGTAATAGACAATTTCAGAGGCACAGAAGCCATCCGAAAATTCGATATTTTCGCCAAGGCTTACCACTTACGAAACGCCTGGAAACTTGACCCCGTCTTAATGCAGCAGTTAAATTATACTTATGGCCCTACCGACTTTAACGACCCCAACACACATTTGCCTTTGGATTGGAGGCACCCCGACACCCACGCAATCTACTGGGCCGCCAAAGGCTTACAGGTAGCCGGGAAAAAGGAATTTTCTGCAGCTGAAATTAACACCGACCGTATCATAAACCATAGTTTGCAGGACCTCTTCCGCAACGGAAAAATATTTATCTATGATGTGCCGGTCCAAATACCTTCGGACTCGAACTCGCAAACGCCGCAAACAAAAATGGAAAAAGAGATATTCTTGCGCCCGGACCTGAGAATGTTTGAGCCATATAACAAGGCCGCACTGGCGAGAATCGAAAAATACGGATATCTCGAAGAGGCAAAAACGGGCAGTCTTGAATCTCTCAAAAATGGCCACCGAAATATGCTTATAAACGCCATCTTTTCCTTCTATCAGGCAGGCCACATTCAGCAGGCCCAAAAAATCTACGACCAGATGAAAGAACTTTACCCGCAGGATGAATTCAAAGTTCCTCTCGTTGTCTTTGTCAGAAATCGACTCCGTGAAGAGCTTCAGAACACCAGCGTGGATAACACAAAAGAAATTGTGGGAATGATGTTGCGGGAAAGCTACTTCAGATATGCGATGCACGACGACGACGAGGCGTTCGGCAGAGAAAAAATGGCAAAAGAAGTTTACGACCATTACCAGTCACCGCGTGTAGATGAAAACAGGATTGACCTGCCCGATTTCACCTTGTTAAGATACCTTGCGATTATGGATTTTTTGAATGACCAGCAGTATCCTCCGAATATGAGGCTGGCTCTTTATAACCGCATAAGGTTAGAAAGGCCGGAACTGGCCGAACAGCTCGAAAAACAGGAGGAAAAACTCCTTAAGCAGCTCGAACAGTCAAAATAACCTGCTTGTCCGGCGTAGCGCAAGCGAAGTCGGATGGCCGAGAACACGCACTCTTCGTATGCATAATGAACTTTTGCAGCAACTGACACCTTCACAAAGAAAAGCAGTCCTTCATACTGAAGGGCCGTTGCTTGTCCTTGCCGGCCCGGGCAGTGGCAAAACACGGGTTATCACTTACCGAATCGCCGCACTTATCGAATCAGGCATCCAACCATACAATATTTGCGCGATAACTTTCACCAACAAAGCTGCCGATGAAATGCGCCAACGGGCAATTACCCTCGGTGCTTCTGGCGGGGCTTATATCAGCACCTTTCATTCTTTATGCGTAAGAATCCTTCGAAAATATGCCGATAAGGCACAAATAAACCCCAATTTCAGTATTTATGACGAAGCCGACCAGACCAGATGCATTAAGCAGGCCATAAAAGATTGCGAGCTTGACACCGCAAATTTCCCACCTGCTCGAATGCTCGACGCAATCTCCTCGCGTCTGAAAAATAACCTCATAGACGTCGACACTTTCAAGGCAAATGCTGATGACTTTTTTAGCGAAATGTTAGCCAAAATATATGCCCGCTATCAGAGCATCTTAAGCGAAAATAACGCTCTGGACTTTGATGACTTACTGATGAAAACTGCTTTTTTGCTCCGCAGTTGTCCCGATGTTTGTTCTGAGCTTGGAAACCGCTTCAAATTCCTGCTCATCGACGAATACCAGGACACCAATCACGCACAGTATAATATCGCCAAAGCCCTTGTTTCGGCGCACAACAATATCTGTGTAACCGGCGACCCCGACCAGTCCATCTACCGCTGGCGAGGCGCCGACATCCGCAACATATTGGCCTTCGAAAATGATTGGCCTAATGCCGCTGTCATCAAACTCGAGGAAAACTTTCGCAGCAAACCCGAAATACTTGAAATAGCCGACAAGTTGATTGCACAAAATCGAAACCGAAAACAAAAAACGCTCATCCCCACAAAACCGCCGCCTGCACATGTTGCCATAAACGCCTTTGAGGATGAGCTCGAAGAAGCTGACGGTATCGCCCGGCAGGTCAAAAAGCTGACCGAAGGTGGTGCTTCTCTAAAAGACATAGCCGTATTCTATCGTGTTAATGCCCAGAGCCGCTTGCTCGAAGAAGCATTCATCCGAAACAAAATACCATACCAGATTGTTCGTGGCGTGGAGTTCTACAGCAGAAAAGAAATCCGCGACATCCTTGCCTACTTGAAAATCCTTGTCAATCCTGACGATGAAGTTGCCCTGCTGCGCATCATTAACACACCCGCCCGCGGCATAGGAAAAACTACGATTGACAAAATCCGCTTCTTTGCCGACCGCAATGACATCGCCTTTTTCGAAGCCCTTAAAAAAGCAGAGCATATCGATTCTCTCTCCGAAGCCACAAAGGCCAAAACTGCTGTCTTTGTCAATATGCTCGAGGAATTTAAAAAAGATATTACAGGTGAGGTTGCGCCACTTACCGAGCGTGTCTTTATCGAGTCCGGCTTGGAAAAGTCACTTCGAGAAGCCGGCCCTGAAGGACAAAATGCCGTCGATAATGTCAACGAGCTGATAAACGCCGCCGCTCGGTACGACCAGCAGACGGAAGACCCCTCACTGCTCGATTACCTTCAGCAGATAGCGCTTTTTAGCGATGTCGATGCGTATGATGCCTCCAAAGGCTGTGTCGCTTTTATGACTTTGCACTGCGCTAAGGGCCTCGAATTTGAAAATGTCTTCATCGTCGGTGTCGAAGAAGGCCTATTACCCCACGAAAGAAGTAATACTGATGATAATGATGAGCTGGAGGAGGAACGCAGGCTCTTTTTCGTCGGTATTACCCGTGCCAAATCCGGCCTTTATATAAGTTATGCCCAATACCGAAAAATACGAGGTCAGCAGCTTCGAACTATACCCTCGCAGTTCCTTTTTGAGCTTGGAACCGACTTCACCGACCGCCCGCAGGAGAATCAGTATTGTTATGATGATACTGATGATACTGGCCGGATTTACCTGAACTTTGCTGCAGGCCAAATGGTTCGGCACAGATTTTTCGGCCTCGGCACTGTCAAAGAGTTCATCGATATGGGCGAAAACAGCGTCGTCGTTGTCAGATTTAACACGGGACAAACAAAGACACTTATGCTAAAATACGCCGACCTTGCAAAAGTAAATATTTAGCCTGCGGTTTTACCGCTGGTTTAGATTTTAAAAACAAATGCGATATGGAAAACAAAAATGCCGGAATCACAAATTAACCTTTACTACAAAAATGTTACTGCAGAAATCATAGGCAGCGAGCACGGCATCACTGACGCTCAACTAAAAACCCTTGCTGAAAAAATCTCGCCGTTAATCTTACAATTAAACAAAGAAAGAAAAGCCGGAAAAACTCCCTACAGGGACCTCCCTTATAATGAGAAAACCGTTCTAAAAGTCAAAGAGCTAACTGCCGAGCTCAAAGACCGACCAGGCTACGGCAGGCTCCGCCCTGACGAGTGTGAAAATCTTGTTGTGCTCGGCATCGGCGGCTCCGCCCTCGGCAACATCGCCTTACAAACCGCACTAAATCCATATATGCACAATCTCGACGATTCGCAGCGCCCCGGCCCTCGTCTCTTTGTCTTCGACAACATCGACCCGCTACAATTAGCCTCATTTCTGGACTGGGTCGGCGACAAACTCGACAAGACCATATTCAACGTTATCAGCAAATCAGGCCAAACCGCCGAAACCGCAGCACAATTTTTAATCATCCGCAAAATGCTCTTAGACAAGTTCGGCCCCAAAGGCCTAAAGAACCACGTAGTCGCAACCACCGACCCTAAACAAGGTACGCTGCGAAAAATCGCGGACGAAAACCAATTGCCAACTCTCGAAGTCCCCGAAAGCATCGGCGGCAGATTTAGCGTCTTAAGTGCAGTGGGCCTCTTCAGCGCCGCTATGTGTGGAATTGACATTGATTCGCTCCTCGAAGGCGCCCGTGACATGGACAAAAAAGTCAGCGCCGAAGATTTCTACAAAAACCCCGCTGCAATCAACGCCGCTATAAACTATCATTTCTATAACACAGGAAAAAGAATCTCGGTAATGATGCCATACAGTTATGCTCTCAAAAACTTAGCTGATTGGTACCGTCAACTATGGGCCGAGAGTCTTGGAAAGGCGTACGCTCTGGATGGCAGCGAAGTCCACATCGGCCCGACGCCGGTAAAAGCGTTAGGCACTACCGACCAGCACAGCCAGGTTCAGCTCTACCGCGAAGGACCCAACGATAAATTGTTCACTTTCCTGCAAGTCAACAATTTTGATAAGGACATCAAAATAGGCCCAGCCCCTGATTGTGCCCCGGAGTTTGGTTTCCTTGCCGGTAAAGATTTGAGCTTACTGCTCAACAGCGAAAAGAAGGCCACAGAGTATGCTCTTTTGCAAAGTAAACGTCCCTGCCTTACAGTTATCTTTCCCCAGGTAAATGCTTACACCGTCGGCCAGTTTATTTATTTGTATGAGGTAACGACTTCTTTTGCAGGCGCACTATTCGGCATCAACCCTTACAACCAGCCTGCCGTCGAGCTGGGCAAGGAAGCCGCCTTCGCACTTATGGGAAAGACCGGCTTCAAAAAATTGGCACAGCAAATTCAACCTCTAACTGAAGTTGACGGAGACTTCCTGGTCTGATGTACTCTCTTCTATCCGATTATTTGACGGATTTGTCTGCTCCGCACATTGCTCGTCTTCGCCTTGTGAGTATGTTAGCGGTGTTGGTGGTCGGCCTGGTTTCAGGTTATCTGGCGGGCAGTCGATTTGGCCTGCCGGAACATTTCGCAAAAAAAATAATGACCATAGTTTTGGTCTGTTTCAATTGGCTCATTGCTCTGCTCGTAATCTGGCCGCTACATCTCAGCGAGCAGCTCATTTGGCTACCCATAGTAGGCCTCGTCCTAATATCGGTAATCACCGCTCTTTCGGCAGGAATTTTTTATTTCCTCAAACACGACCGAAAAAGCCGATTGACCCTCATTCTCGCAGCAGGTCTGAGTAACACCGGATATACAGGCGGTGCCTTCGTTTGTTATGTCTTGTTTGGTATTGATGGACTCGCTATGGCTAACATATATCTTCTGCTTAGCGTTCCTGCCTTTTATCTTTTTTATTTGCCCTACCTGAAGGTTCACGAGCTTCGCGCAAAAGACCGCACCGCCGCTTTGAAGCTCGATTTCCTGCTGGACTTCCGTATGCTCGTCATCCCCGCCGTAATAGCAGCTATAATCTTGAATTTGACCAGTGTAAAATCGCCCGCTTTTATAACGAAGTTCTACATAATTGATATCCTTGTCTGCATCGCTTCCAGTTTGTCTTTTTTCGCAATCGGCCTGCGCGTAAAATTGTCCCGCCTCAAAAATTATATAAGCTTGTATTTTCTGATTGCTGCGATAAAATTTATTCTGACGCCGGCCATTGCCCTCTTGATTATTGCTCTGCTGGCGCTGGCCGGACAAAACTTAAATAGTATGGTTCAAAAGGTTATAATAGTTTTATCGGCTACTCCCAGCGCTGTTCTTATGGTGACGATGAGCAATGTTTTCGATTTAGACGGCCCATTGGCCAGTGCACTTTGGGTGGTTACGATGGCGATTTTTGTTGCAATCGTTGTCCCTGTATTATTCTTTCTCTTTGCTTGAAAGGCCCTTGGCAATGGATTATGTAGTGGTAATGGCAGGCGGCACCGGAAAAAGATTATGGCCTCTCAGCCGCGAAAAACACCCGAAACAGGTCCTGAAAATCCTCGATGGCAAAACGCTTCTTCGTCATTGTTTCGAACGTCTCTCGCCCGTATTTGACCAGAGAAATATAATTATTTTCACCAACGCAGGTTACGCAGACATCGTCCGCGAAGACCTCCCCGAGCTGCCCTTTAATAACGTCGTCGCAGAGCCGGTTGTCCGCGATACCGCCGGTGCCATCGGATTGGCCGCAACTGTCCTGACCAAGTATGACCCCAACGCCACAATGGCTGTTGTAACTGCCGACCAGCTGATAGAACCACCCCAGGTGCTCCAGCAGGCGCTTAAAGACGCTCTGGTCTTTGTGAATAACAATCCGGACGATATGATTACTTTCGGCATTCAACCAACCTTCGCCAGTACCCAGCTTGGTTATATAAAATGTGCCGCAGCCGAAAAATGTCCCCATTGTAAAAGCACAATATACCCCGTCGAAGCATTCAAGGAAAAACCGGACGAAAAAACCGCCAATAAATACCTCAAGACCGGCCGGTACCTTTGGAATTCCGGTATGTTCGTCTGGAAGGCCAAAACAATTTTAGTCAATCTGGAAAAGTTTCTGCCCGAAGCAGCCGAGCCTCTTCTTAAAATTCGAGTTAGCTGGGACAGCCCAAATCAGCAGTCAGCCATCGAGGAATGGTTCCCCAAGTTGCCCAAAATTAGTATCGACTACGCCGTTATGGAAAAGACCGACAGGGTCCACGCAATAAAGTTGGATTGCCGCTGGCTCGATATGGGCTCTTTCGCCGCTCTCGCTGATATTATCAGTTCCGACAAGGATAATAACATCGTCGTAGCAGCTCAGAGTGAGCTTCTCGACTGCAAAAACAGCATCGTAGTTACCGAAGACAAGGAACATCTAATCGCCGCTGTTGGCCTGGAAAATATAGTCGTTGCCCACAGCCCCGATGCTACACTCGTATGCCACATCGACCAGGCTCAGAGACTAAAGGAACTGCTCGAGTTAATAAAGCAGCACACCGGCGAAAAATTTCTATAACCTCTTGCATTTATCGTGAACAATTATTAATAAATAGGCGATAGTATTTAGTGGATAGCTGAACCAAATGCGATACTTGGCAATAGATTATGGCGATAAACACACCGGCCTGGCAATCTGTGACCCAACAGAGACAATCGCTTCCCCCTTTGCTGTAATAGAGGGTCAAAAAGACCTGATAAAAAAGATTACGGATATAGTCGGAAGCGAAAATGTCGAAGCCGTCGTCCTCGGCCTGCCTTTAAATATGGACGACTCACAGGGCTTTCAGGCCGAACGCGTCATCCAGTTCGCCGAGCAGTTAAAAAACCATCTGCACATTCCAATACACTTTCAGGATGAGAGATTAAGCAGTTTTGGTGCTGAGGAAAAATTAGCTCCCGCCGAATTTACAAGAAAGAAGAAGAAAAAGCGGCTCGACGCCGTCGCCGCCGCTGAAATCTTAGAGGCCTTCCTCGAACAAAAAAATGCCTGATAACCTTCTTATTCCCTCTAAAGCTCAATCGATACAAGAATACCCCTGCACGTGCAGTGCTCTCCCAGATGACATAAAGCAAGCTTTGACGCAGCAAATTTAATTGGAAACGACAAGAAGTTACTCAGTTTGCCGTATCCAATCGTTATATGGGGGAAAAATTTGCCGAAACTTGATTTTTCCCGATAGTTTTTAATCCACAGCAAAGCGGACTCTTCAACTTCGCCCTCGGCACATACCATATCACTGGTTACATCACAGCTTAAATATGGTGCCAGTTTCTCCATAACCGTTTTATGAAGCAGTTGAAGCTCTTCTGTTTTTTCCACCTCAAAAGCCGATACCTTTTCGCCGGCCGAATTTCCTGCGCTCTGCACGCCGGAAATTGTCAAATCACTCAAGGAGCATTCTTTTGCGATTGACTGTAAAATCCTCTCGACCGAGGCAATGTCCTCTTCATCGATACATCCCATAGCTAAGGAAATATGCGGCAGGCAATTCTCTTTATTCAGCACTATTTTCTTGCCGAATTTTTTCACTAATTCAGCGTTCGCTTCAATTGCCTTACCCATCATCACCTCGTCCGGCAGCAGCACAACATCAACTGCTTTCTTACCCATATCTCTCCTTCATCAATTACAGATTCCCTGTTCACTGCCGAAAATGGACGTGGCAATCTCATCCCCAATCGTAAATTGCGAGCTTAAGACCCTAATTCATTCTTGGACGGCGAACCGCAGCTCAGTCGGTAACCTTATAAACTGTATCCCGCTTTCTTACCCGCTCGCTGACCTTCACTCCGACAGAGTCGCCTGCCTTAGCCTCTTTAACATCCACATTATCAATCTGCATTGAGCTGACAACTTCCTCAACGTCGGTGCTGTGACCCTTAATGCGGATTTTATCTCCCACTTCTAAAGGTGCTGTTAACTCGATAGCGGCTACTACAGGTCGGGCAAAGAAATCTGATACCG
>Ga0315282_10002844_pt1 | contig 31406 bp, 26 predicted proteins | sample YL17G07_20_MG_FD_203693 | JGI IMG/M metagenome (GOLD analysis project Ga0315282, IMG submission 203693) | Sediment microbial communities from Yellowstone Lake, YNP, Wyoming, USA - YL17G07_20 | ecosystem: Environmental > Aquatic > Freshwater > Lake > Sediment | place: USA: Wyoming | collected... | reverse complement strand
GCACAGATCCCCGCGACTCTGCAACCCGCCTCCGCAGGCAACAAACTACATTCCGAGCACCAGCTTGTCGATCCGCTTGCGCACGTCGGTGAGGTAGGCCAGATCGCCGGATTCCAGCTCGGCGATCACCGTGCCGCTGTAACCGATCTCGCCCAGCGCCTTGCGAATCTCCGCCCAGTCGATATCGCCTTCCCCGAGATTCACGAACTGGGCCGTGATCGGATCCCAGCCCTTCCCCATCTTGAAGTCTTTCAGGTGAACCTTGACGATGCGTTTGCCGAGCGTCCGGATCCAATCCTGCGGGTAGCCGTAGAGCACGACGTTGCCGACGTCGAAATAGGCTCTCACCCAAGGACTCTTGAACTCGTCGACGTAGGCGGCGAATTCCAGTGGGCTGAGCAAGAATTTGTTCCACACTTCCTCGACGGCGATGATCACCTTCAACTCCGCCGCCAGGGGGATCAACTCGCGGATGTGCTTCTGCGAACGCTCCCAGGCGTCTTTGTAACGCGTTTGGGGATCCACCACCCCCGGGACCAGCAACACCGCGTCGGCGCCCCAGAACTTGGCGTTGCGGAGCGATGTCCTCATGCCGTCCAGGCTCTTCTTCACGGCCGCCGGGTCGGCGGAAGAGAGCGGATTTGGCCAGTGGGCCTGGTTCATGACGGAGGTGATCCGTATCTTGGCATCTTCGGCGGCCTTCTTGATCTCCTCCGCCACGCGCTGGTCTTCGGTGGTGTAGCCTTCCACCACCTCGAAGCCGGCCTCCGCCGCCAGTTTGAAGCGGTCGGCGATGCTGAGCTTGTCGGGCAGCATCCCCCAGACCACCCCCTTGCTCATCTTTCCTCCGGCGGCCGGTGTTGCGGCCACGGGAAGAGCGGAAGGCAGCGCCGCCGCGCAGGCCGCCCCCACGGACGTCTTCAGAAAGTCGCGACGTGACGTATCGTTCCCCATAGAATCCTCCTTGGTTGGGGGCCGGCGGAGTCCCTAGGCAGCTCCGCCCGGCCCACGATTCATCTCATCCCAGCTTGTTGATATCGATCTTGGGATCGAAGACTTCTTTCGACTTCATCAGCTCTTCCCAGGTGACTTCCTTGCCGGTGTAGGCAGCCGTCCGGCCGAGCATGGCGCTCAGCGCGGAGTCGGCGCCCTGCGAGGCCTCGTTCAGGAAGTTGCCGCTGGTGATGCTTTCCACGACGGCCTTCTGCTTCTCCGAATCGGCCTGGTCGAGCGAGCCGCGGAAGGTGCCGGCGGCCGAGAACTGTCCCCCCGCCGGGCTGGCGCCGAGGCCGGCATCCCACTTCTCTTCGCCCGCGATGCTCATGCGGTGGTCGTAGTGGGCTTCGCAGCTGCCGCGCGTCCCGAAGAAGCGGACCGCCGCGTCGAACTCGTGCTTGTCGAATTGGGTCGAGCCGAAGCTGACCTGCACGTCGCCGGGGTAGGTAAACACGAGATTGAAGTTATCGTAGCAGTTGCCCGCGTCGTTGCGCAGCTTGCGGCTGCCCGCGCCCACCGCCTTCACGGGATGGCCCTGCAGCAGCCAGTTGCAGATGTCGATGACGTGAATGTTCTGCTCGACGATGATATCGCCGGAGAGAGTCCGGTCCCACACCCAGTTGCGAAAGCGCTTGGTCTCCGCAGAAGCACCGGGCCAGTCCGGCCGGTCGATGTGCGAGCAGTAGTAGTAGGCGAGACCGCACCCGATCTGGCCCAGCGCGCCGTTGTGAATCCGGCGCACCATCTCCACGTAGGGGGGAGCCTTGCGAATCTGGAATCCCACCGCCAGGCTCAGCTTGCCTTGCGCCTTCTTGCCGGCTTCCACAGCGCGCTTCGCCCCCGGCACATCGATCGCGATCGGCTTCTCGCAGTAAACGTGCTTTCCGCCCGCCACCACGGCCTCCAGATGATGAGGATGAAAGTAAGGCGGCGTGGAGACCAGAATGGCATCCACTTCTTTTGAAGCGATAATCTCCTCGTAGGACTTGGGTCCCTTGAAGAGCTGAGACTTATCGATGGCGGCATAACCCTTGGCGGCCTGCTGCTCGTTGAAGTTCTTTTCCGCCGCCTCGAGCTGGTCGGCGAAAAGATCGGCCAGCGCCACAACGCGCGTCGTGGTGTTCTCCACAAAGCCGCCGCCGACCGCCGTGCCGCGCCCGCCACAGCCGAGAATGCCCAGCCGCACCGCGGAATTGGCCGCTGTCCCTCGCACCAATCCCGGCTTGATGATCATGAAGCCCGCGGCCGCCGCGGCCGCGCTGCCCAGGAATTCCCTGCGTCCGATCTTGCTGTCCGAATGGTCCTTTTCCATATGACTTCATCTCCCTCCGGTCGTTAGTGAGCCACGCTGCCGTCTTAAAGCCGGTGCCGGCCCCCGTCTACTTTCCGAGTTCCATGATTTCGATGTCTTTCCAATGAATCTTTCCGCCCCCGCCGCTGTGAAGTTGCAGGCCGATGACACCGTCGAAGAACCGCGGCGCGGGATCGTCGAAATCGGCGATCTGCAAGCCATTCAAGCGGGTCACAACGTGTCGCCCCTCGATGGCAATTTCCAATTCGTTCCACTCGTTGGGTTTGATGGCGCGAGCGCTTTCCGCAGTGTTCTGCGCCACCCACTGCCGGCCGCCGCTTTCGTAGATCCCTCCGGTGTCGCGGGAGGGATCAACCTCCACCTGCGTGCCTTCGATGTCGGGCCCCCACTGCCCTTCGCCCGTTATCTTGGAGCGCAGGAAAACGCCGTAATTGCCCAGTTTCTCGCACTTGAACTTCACCCGCAGCAAGAAGTCCTGATAAGTCTTCTCGGTAACCAGATAGCCGTACTTGTCCGTGACTCCCTCGCCCAGAATCGTTCCGTCCTCTACCGCCCATTTCTCCTTGCCGTAGGCACGCCAGCCGCTCAGGTCCTTGCCGTTGAAAAGCGGAACCCAGTTGTCACCGGCTTGCGCCACCGCGCACACAAAGACCCATAGCAGAATAATCACACTCCGGGTAAGCACCTTCATGATTCCCTTCCTTTCCCGACCACAGGCACAAGGCACACGCGACCCCTCGGGCCCCTTTGCCGATGTCTGCTCCCTGCTTGCAGGCCAAAACCTTATCACAACGCGCCGGTGGGAGAGAAGAATAAGGTTGGCCCTGGCCCCACGGCGCGGTCTCTCTTTCGAGTCTTTGCGGGCGGTTCAATTCGAAACACCGGGAACCCACTTCACGGCGTTATCGTGAAAGAGTTTCTTCAGGATCGGCTCGGGGAGGGCAAGACCCTGTACCTTGTGGCCGTTGTACTCCAGCGTTTCGGCCGTGGCGAAATACTTCCAGTCGCGCCCGTATTCCTCCTCCCAATGCTTCACCACTTCTTGCGGGTTCTCCCAGGGCATGAAGACGAGATCGGTGGCGTAGAGCACCCGGTCTTGATACTTGATGAGAAACGCCCGCACCTTCTCGCGCGGCTGGAGCATCAGGTAAGGCACGCGAGCTGCTGTGTCCACGGCGAAATTCGGATAAAGGTCAAAGCGTCGCGCAATGTCGTCCACGTTAACTTCCATGCTGCCCAGATGGCAGCCGACCACCCGTAAGCTGGGATGCGCCTTCACCATGCGGTCGCGCGCCGCGAGGATGGTTTCTTTCGACGGCCGCTCGGGATGCTGATACATGTGCCAATCGGGATTCTCCTTGTAATAGGAGTAGTCCGGGCTGGCGGGGTCGAGCGGCTGCCATGCCGAGGTCGGCTCGGCGATGTGGGCGAAGAGTGTCTTGTTGCGCTTGGCGATGAAATCGAGGATGGGTGAGAACGCCGGGTCGTCCGGCATTACATACCGCCCGCTCTTCGATTTCAACTCCATGCCGATGCTCTTGTAGATCTTCACCGCAACCGCCCCGTCGGCGAAAGTCTTGCTCAGAAGCGCCGTCGTCCGGTCAGCGAAGCCCGGCGATTCCCAGTCCTGCGGATCGAACGAGGAGCACCAGGCGACGCGGCCATGACTGGCGCGATGGACTTCCAGCGCCACGGCGTGCTGGGGTGCGATGTCGGAATAGCCGCGCTCGTGTTTGTCCACGACGCAGATGTCGAGCATACGCATATCCAGCCGTTCGAGCATGGGGTAGAACGCCGCGGCGTTCTGGAAAACGTGGGCGTGCGCGTCAATCCGCGTAAACGCCGGTTTAGGCGAATTTGGCTTCCCCACGGCCATGACCACCGCGGCGACGACCAGTGACACCCCCAGGGCAAGGAATCCTTTGGAAATCTTCATCTTCGTGACCTCACTTTGCAGCATCCTGGTCGAACTGCGGCCAAGGTATCACGAATGCGTGGACATCGTGAAGTGTGTCTGCATGCGGCGGCATTTCGTGCTAACATCCATCGCGAGGGGTAGATTGGGGTACGCGCGACCATGGTCGAACACTGCCGGATCCGTGTCTTCCTGGCGCTCCTCATGCTGGCAGCGTTCAGCGCCGGCGTAATGACCTTTCTTCCAGACGCCTCTTCCTTCGTCAGCAACCCTTCCCTGATCGTTAGACTGACGCGCTCGCGTCGCGAGCCGATTTCACTGCTCCCCTCCCCCACGCCGGAGCGCCTTTACGAGTTGCATTTGCGCGGCCAGACGATCCCCGACCTCGCCCCGGTCATCGTTCCCGACGTGTCCGGTCAACCCACAATGGTGCACACCGTGAAGGCCGGAGACAGCCTCGCCGGTCTCGTGAATCGCTATCTTGCCCGAACTGTGTTCATGACCATGAGAGAACTGGAGGCGGCCATCCGTCAGGCTAATCCCTCCTGGACGGGAAGCCATCTTCAGCCCGGCCAGCAACTGGTGATTCCGGGCATCGAGACGGCGCCCGACGCGGATCTGCGCCCCGCGCCGCGGCCCAAGAACGCCGAGATTCGCGCCATCTACCTGACCGGATGGACAGCCGGCAGCGCGCACGGCATCGACCTCATTCGTCGCTGGAAAGACCTGGGCGGCAACGCCGTGGTGTTTGACCTCAAGGATTTCGATGGCTTGGTGAGCGTGGCGTTCAGCCATCCGCTGGCGCCGGAGAAGCAGCGCCCGCCCATCCGCAGCCTCTCCAAGCTCGTGCGCTTCCTGCGCCGGCTGGGACTGCAATCCATCGGGCGCATCGCACTGTTTCGCGATGAGCAGATCGCCACCCACCATCCGGACTTGGCGGTCCAGTCACGGCGCGCCAAGGGACCGTGGCGTGAAAACGGCAAGCTGGTCTGGACGGACCCGTCGCGCCGCGAGGTGCAGGACTACAACATCGCGCTGGCCGCGTACGCCGCGCGCCAGGGCCTGGATGAAATTCAGTTTGACTACGTGCGCTTCCCGGCGGAGGGCGATCAGGCCGACGCCCGCTTCGCTTTTGAGACCGAACAACCCGGCTGGACGCGCGCAGAGGTGATCACGGATTTCCTTCGGCGCGCTTGTGCCGAGCTTCATCCCCTCGGCGTATTGGTTTCACTCGATGTCTTTGGCGTGATGGCCTGGGAGCGCCCGGTCGATCTGGCCCACACCGGGCAGAAGATCGAAGACATGGTGCGCCACTGCGACGTCCTCTCGCCCATGATCTACCCCTCGCACTTCTTCGGCATGGACGGCTACGCCCTGCCCGGCGACGCGCCCGAGCATTTCATCGGAGAATCGATGGACCGATTCCGCAAGGTCACGGCGGGAACGGATGTCGTGCTGCGCCCCTGGCTGCAAGCCTTCGCCTGGAGAACCAAGTCGTATTCTCCCGATTACGTCCATACTCAATTGCGGGTGGCGCGTGAAAAGGGTGGAATCGGATTCCTCTTCTGGAATGCCCGCAACGACTACTCCGTGCCCTTCCGCGCCATCAGCGAGGCGTCCATCGTCGCCAGCCGTGCCCTCCAGGAAGAGAAGATTGAGCCCACCCGCGACGAGAGCATCACTCCTCCCGCCCACGTCAACCAACCGTCATCTCAGCGCGGCGCGGAGACCGTGCCGCAGCAATTGTCCACCCCCGCCGCGGAGTCCCAAGAGGCCGGGATCCCCTCCACAAGGTGACCGCGCCACGCAGGCACGTGCGCAACTCTAAACGTGGTTCCTCAGCATCAGTTCTTTGGGATGGGGCTCGAGATAGATTTGCCCGCGCAGATAAGAGACTTCGAACCGCCGCACGCAATGCCGGATGAGCGTGATGGGGACGATGAGCGGAACAAGCCCGCGGCGGTAATCGTCAATGAGCGCCAGCAGCTCGCGGCGTGATTCAGCATCCAACCGCTGGCGGAAGTAGCCGAGGATGTGCATCAGCACGTTGGTGTGGCGCCGCGTGGTCGCCGCTTCGCGCAGCGCCTGCATGAACTCCATCTCGTACCGGTCGCGCAGCTCGGTGCGGGAAGCTTGCTTGGCCTCGGCCACGAATCGCCCCAGAGTCGCGTGGGCTTTGGGCGCATGCGCCATGAGCAACAGCTTATGCGCGGTGTGGAATCGGACAAGATCCCCGGCTTTCCAGCGGCCGGCGAAAAAAGCCTTCAGCCGTTGGTAGGCAAAAACCCGCTCGATGAAATTCTCGCGCCAGCGAGGATCGGAAAGGCGGCCCTCTTCTTCAACGGGAAGATTTGGGAAGTGCTTCAGCAGAACCTCCGCGAAGAGGCCGCGCCCGGACCTGGCGGGGATGCCCTTCGCATCGAACACCCGCACGCGCTCCATCCCGCAGCTCGGCGAATCCTTTTTCAGGATGTAGCCGCACAAGTCTTGCTTCTCAAGTTCGCGCACGCGCCGCGCAGCGAAAGAACTCATGCCATCGGTATGGTCCTGGCCCGTCTTGGCCATGATCATCCGCACGCCTTCGCCGATGCGCACCAGGCGGAGCGTCTCGCGCGGCGTGCCCAGACCCAGCTCGACTTCCGGGCAGACAGGAACCCACTCCACATGCCGCCCAAGGATCTCGACGAGATAGGGATCGCGTTTGTGCCCGCCGTCGTAACGAACTTTCTCCCCCAGCAGGCAAGCAGAGACGCCGATGCGAATGGGCGTCGCAACTTCACTCACAAGCCGATCCCCCTCTCCGGCACATTTCCTCGAATGACGGCCCAGGCAATGCCCGTATATCCGTCTCAATACCAAACCTATTTGGTGACGACCAGTGTCGTGCTTGCCGCCTGGTGCGTGTAAGGTTCACGCACGGTGATTCGCCAAGTCCCGGGCGGGTCGCTGAGCGCCAGGGGCAGCGTGAACTCCGCCTTCCCGTTTTCGAGGGCCAGGTCGGCGCCGTAGTAGTCCACGACCTTGCCCTGCGGACTGCGGACCTCGACGTGTGCCGTGCTCGGCGGCAGCGGAGCCGTCGGTTGCCCTGCTGTCTGTCGAGCCGGGCTGAGTGCGGCACTGGCGGGCCCAAGGCGAATGGTGAAGCGCGCCACCTCGCCCGCCTTGGCTTGCGGGTTCGTGCCCGGTCCTCCCGCTGCGGTGATTCGGACCCGGCCTGCCGGCGCGGGCAGGAAAGCATAGAGCAAGGGTTCGCCCGCGGCCAGATTCCCGCGGAAGGCGCTTACGCGGCCCAGCATCCGGTGGACGCGCAGATCGCACACGTACCGCGGCTCCGGCAGGCGGATCTCCGCCGGCCCGGCGTCCGCACATTCGGGCTCGGGGAGGACGGCGACGAACTTCGCAGTTCCCCTGAGAAACGCCACGGCTTCCGAGCAAGTGAGGAGGGAACCCCCTGATCGGCGGACGTCCACGACGGGGCGAGCGCCCGTAAGACTCAAGTAGTCGCGCAGCAGGTTCAGGCGCGCCGCCTGCTCCGCGGTCTTGCGGATTTGCTGGTAGTCAGCCATCCAGAAATTCAGGGTGATGGCGCGACCTGCCCCGTAGTGATTGTCAATCAAGAAGAGGGTCTCGTCGGCGGCCGCGCCGGGATGGCCAGTGGTGGTTCGGAGGCTCGGGCTGGCGGGCACAACGTTTAGTTCCACGGTTCCCCCGCTCAGCGCCATTCTGAACTTCGCCGCGCTCGCTCCCTCGGACGAGCTGCGGACTTCCACGCGTTGCACGCCCAGCACATCGTCCAGTCTCCCTGCTGCCTGCCAGCGCCCGTGGCCATCCATCAGCCCCGTTTCCGCATCGGCAAGGAGCACACCGCCACCTTCCACGAACTTGCGGATGGCGTCGGTCTCGAAATCGGTGAGAGCGATGGAATCGGGGAGCACCACTACGTGATAGTCGGTGAGCTTGCCCGCGGCGATCTGTTCGGTCGTCAAGAAATCATATTGATAACCGGCGTCCTGGAGCGCCTCGAGCCAGGCGTGACGGTTGGTGTGGAAGCGCTTCAGGTGGGCCGAAGTCTCATCACCGTTGGAGACTTCCTTCGCTGCGATGTGCCCGTCGGTAATCCATTGGCCTTTTACGCTCGGCAGCGAATAGTGGACCGCGATTCCGCAGTTGTCTCGCTGGGCGCCGCGCAAAAGGAGTGCCAAACCTTCGTGGCGGAATTCGTCGATGGTTTCGGCAAGATCACTTCCCTGCTCGGTCAGCGTCAGGTCGGCATTCAGCGCCGTGTATTGCCAGAAAAGGGACGCGCCGGTGTGGCCATGCAGGAGCCGATGCCAGAGTTGATGACGCAGCACTTTCCCGTGATCCTGGTAACCGGTGAACCCGGTCAGGATCAACCCCGGACGTGTAATGCGATGTAAGTCGTCCTGATCGTCCTCGGAGTAAGGCTGAAGATAATCGACGATCTGATCTAGGCGGTACCAATTCACGGCGTTCGAAGGCCCCGGCGCCTGGGTGCCGGAAATGCTGGGCCGCCCGCCGGGGTCGGCCTCGCGGACGGTATCGGCGGCCACTTCGAGCGCGTGGGCGAACACTTCCTCCATGAAGGTACGGTGATCCATCCAGCCGGCATAGTTGCCCTTGGTCTGGGCCTCCGCAGTCGTCAGCGGCAGAACATCGTCCCAGCTCTTGAATTCCGTCTCCCATTCGCTGTTGAGAAGACTCAAGCTGGGATAGCGTGTCTTGAGCCATTCGCGGAATTTGGCCAGCGTGGGTTCCGACCACGACAAATCAAAAGGATCGCCGTACGCCGTGAGCGAAGACTCGTCGGCCATGTACCAGCCCAGGGGGCGGTACAGTAAGGACCGTTGCATGTCTTCGCGCATCAGCTCCCGCAGCCGGGCAAGCCATCCGTCATCCGCCAGATCCGGATCGCGAATCAAGTACCGCTTGTCGCCCGTCTCCAGGAACTTCCGCTTCTGCTCGAGATAAGCCTGGCGATAGTGCCAGTAGACACCGAACCCCGGCGTATGGGTCTGGATGACGAGCCTGAAATTCCGCTCCGGGCGTTCCGTGACGCTGACGCCTACCTTGCGGAATTGCTCATCGAGCGTGGGCGTCCAGGGCTGATAGGAAGGCGGACCGTGCCAGGGCATGATCAATTCATACGCGCCAAAGTGACGGTCGAGACTCTGGAAATTCACGCCGGTTTGCTTGCGGTCGATTTTCGCGCTGCCGTCGGCATCGAGGAGGGTGACCCGCGCCCAGCCGATGTTGGTGGAGTAATTGCCGACGTCCAACTCGGCGCGCAACGCCTGCCCGCCGGCTTGGCGGGCGATGAGACGGCCGCGGTTGTCGAGCAATTCTGCGAGCCAGTGCGCCGGGCGGCCGCTTCGAGTCTCGAAACTCAGTTGAACCTTTTCGCCGCGCGTGTAAAACGCGCGATCCGTCTTCAGGGCGAGAATCTGATCCGCCTGCGGTGTGTCGAAGGAGGCTGTCCCCCAGTCGTAGTGTTTTCCTTCGGCGGTCAGGATGGCATCCACGTAGTGCTTTCCGGCGGAGAGATGGTCCGGCAGCCCGATCGTGAAGCTATTCCTCCCTTGCTTGAGGTCGATCATCTGGCCCCTGCTGCCTTCGGACTCTCCCCATTGATTGAAAACCTGCGCCATGACTTCCGCCCGGCGGAGGGGGGAAGCGTTTTGCAGGTCGATCGAGAGGGATCTCCGCCCGCCCGGACCCCCCGAGACCGACAGAGGCGAAAACCTCAGTGGCGTGTCGCGGCCCGCCGCCCAGAGAATCGATCGGCAGAGGAGCGAATAGACGTATTCCCACCAACGGTCGTCTCGTTCACCGCGGATCTTCAAGTCAATCATCGGTGAGAGGCCGGTGTTGACGTAGGCGAGGGCCACAACCCTTCCCTTGCCGAACATCTTGGTGGCAATGATGGGCTCTCCGTCCGCGCCCACGGCCAAGGCCGTCGCGTCTTTGCCCAGCTTGTAGCGATAGTGCTTGAGGTATTCGGAGGGGAAGGACTCGAAGGCAACGTTTGAAACGATGGGATGCTCCGCCAGGCGTTTCCACGGGCCGTCCGCGACAGCGTCGGGACGGATTTGGCGGAACCCCCGCGAATCCAACCGGTCCGAAAGCACGCCGACGAGAGGAGAGATCTCCCACAGCTCGTCACCCGATTCAACTTCGTAGGTGGGCGCAAAGTCATTTAGTGGCCGCTCGGCGGGAGGATCGTCCGGCGCGGGCACGCCGGTGGTGGGATGAATCAGCACAAGGCCCGTGCCGCCTTCCACCCGCTTGCGGATTGCCTCGCGCGCGCCAGCCGGCAGGCGATTCCAACCGTGCAGGCTGGGAAGGATGATGACGTCGTACGGGGTCGCCTTCGCGAGGTCTTCTTCCAGGTACTGGTACGCCAGTTTGTAGTTCCGCGTTTCGTAGTCCTGATCCGTGCCGACCGTCCAGGTGTTGATGTCCCAGGCTTCATCGATCATCACCGTGTCATACGTGAGGTCCATTCGCTGGGCCAACTCGACGAGGGTGCGTCCTTCACTCACGCTCGGCACCACGAAGGCGTGGACGGGCGGCAAAGGCGAGGGCTTGCCCCAACGGACATGGGGCGACGCAACCGAGAGGGTGAAGGGCGCGTCGAGCCGCGCCTTCACCTCCGGACCGGGTTGGGCGTGGTTGCGGTGAACCGCGGACACCAGGGCGGCCACCGCGATCAACCCGGCCAGGCAAACAAACGGCAAGCGAAAGTGGGCACACGATCGATACATGATTCACCTGGATCTCGACGAAGGAATGAACAAGAGAGGTAACATATATCACGAATCTGCCACGGCTGGATATCGGCCTTCGCGTCATCGTCCACGACCGCCGGAGCGCCCCCAAGCGCCGCTGGGCCGCAAGGCTTTAGTCTCCGGCAAGTTGAGAACCTTTTGAGCGGCGGGGGTTCCCCAGATTGACAGGGACACGCGCCAGGGCGGGAAAGGCGTCAAACCCCCGCAGCCTTGCGGTAGCGGGCCATGTGATCCCGATACTCGGGGTTCTTGGGGTCGAGCTTGAGAGCCTGAGTCTGAGTGCGCACCGCCTCGTCGTATTTCCCGTTGGCGTAGAGCGCCTCCGCCAGCGTATCGATGAAGGAGGCTTCCTTCCAGCCGTCCAGGGCGACGGCCTTCTGCGCGTGCTCGAGGGCGCGCTTGGGATCGCGAAACTGCGCGTCTTCGCTGGTGGCGAGCAGCCAGGCGAAGTTGTTGTGCGACACCGGATCGTCCGGGTCGAGCCGCAGCGATTCCTGATAGCTTTGAATTGCCTCGCCATAGAGCTTTTCTTCGGCGTAGAGGTCGCCCAGGGCACGCTGGCCTTCTGCCGTCCGGGCGTCGTCGCCGAGGATTTCTTCAAAAATCTTGACGGCTTTGGCCGAGTCACCCCGGTGCATGTAGGCGCGCGCCAGGCCCCGCAGAGCGCCGTTCGAGAGAGGGTTCAAGCGGCGCGCTTCTTCGTATTCGCGGAGCGCCTCATCCAGTCGTCCCTGCTGGGTGTAGAGCGTCCCCAGTTCTTCGTGCGGCCGCTCGTCGCGGGGAGCGAGCCGCGCCGCCTCCTGCGCCCGCTTGATAGCATCTTCCTTGTGGCCGGTGGCGCTCAGCGTACGGCTCTCCCGGATGAGCCGCTTGAGGTCGCGCGTCGTGCGGTAGTGCTCGACAGCGGTGCCCATCGCCAGGGCCACGACCGCCAGGGGAATAATCACGATGGCCTGGGAGGGCGCGCCGGAGGGCGGTCCGGTCTCCGCCTGGAAGCCCGGCGGAGGAAGCACTCCGCTCACCAGCATTCCCACAAACAACCCGCCCACGTGCCCCCAGTTGTCAATTCCCGGAATGGCGAATCCCATGCCGAGGTTGAGGATAATGAGCGGAAGAATCCCGCCTCCGAAGGCCCGCCGCCAGCGACGCGGAACGGTGTGGCGATGCAGGAAGCCGACGGTGAGCATGGCCCCCGCGATGCCAAAGATCGCCCCGGAAGCGCCCGCCGAAACGCCCCGGGAAAGCGTCATGCTCAGGAACGCGCAGCCTATGCCGCTCGCGACATAGAGGAAGGCGAAGCGCCCATAACCATAAAGCGGCTCGAGGATGCGCCCCAGTACGAACAGCCCGATGGTGTTGAGGATCAAGTGCGGCAGGCCGATGTGCAGGAACATCGGCATCACCAGCCGCCAGTATTCCCCGCGACGGATGAAGGGGCCGAAGGACGCGCCAAAATCGAGCAGGACGGAGGGCGACTTCGACCCGCCCGACATCTCCATCAGGGCAAAGATGACGACATTCAGAAAGACCAGGACGTACGTAGCCACGGGCGGGTAGCGGCGCTGAAAGAAAGGAACCTCCGCCGGCGGCGTGGTAATGATGGGTCGATCGTCCATGTTGGGAGTAGTCAACAGCCAAGAGTCGAGAGTTAAGAGACGAAAATTGAAGGTCGAAAGTAACAAAAGCTCTTAACTTTCCGGCTCTCGACTGGCTTTTCTCTCGTCACGTGTCACTCTGTCGTAATAACTCTCTCCCGCGCAGCTACGGCACAGCACGCGGCCACCGAGGCGGCGCTCGCGGCCGTCGTTGATGCCCTCGCCACACTCCTCGCAGGCCACGCGCGAGCGGGGCCGGCCGGGCAGATCTTCCGATTTCAGACTGACCTTCACCGGCTTAATGGTGAACAGTTCCGAGTCGTCCATCACCTTGTAGGCCTGGAGCTGCCGCTTCGATTCATCGGCCAGTTCCGGGAACATGCTCTTGGCCCGAGCGCGGGAATCCTCGCGGGCGACGATGCGGACGGCGAGCTCGGTTTCCATATCCACGAAAGTGGCGGCGACTTTTCCGTAGTCCACAAACTTCAGCGAGCGCTTGCCCAGCCGGCATCCGGTCACAAGGCTCACAGCGTCCGTGGCGCAGCGGTCGATCTCCACAAACGTCAGCAGGCGCTTGCGATACTTCCCGGGATCGTCGAAGCCGAGCTCGCGCAGCCCGCGCATCGCCATGCGCACGCCCAGCACCTGGCCCGGACACATGTGGCCGTGAGTCTGCGCCGCCAGCGCGAGGTATTCTTCCAGGGACTTCACTTCACAATATTGACCGACGGGAATCGAGGCGGTCAAGCCCCGCGCGCCGGGCATCGTCCAGCGCTCGCTCGTATTCGGCCGCAGTGATCCGACGGTTGATCTCCGCGTACTCGGCGCGCGACACCTTCCCCGCCGGGTAATACTGCGGCATCAGGTTGACGTAGCTGGTCGCGGAAAGCTCCGTGGCAATCCAGCGCAGGACCTCACGCGTGCCCGCGATTTCATGGGGCATGACGAGATGCCGGATGAGAAGTCCGCGCTGCGCGATCCCGTGCTCGTCCATCACCAAGTCACCCACCTGACGGAACATTTCCTTGATGGTGCGCCGGGCAACTTCGGGATAGTCCGGCGCTTTGGAATACTTACGCGCCATCTCCGAATCCCAGTACTTGAAGTCCGGCATGTAGATATCGACGATGCCGTCCAACAATTCCAGGCTCTCCATCGAATCGTAGGCGCTCGTGTTGTAAACGATCGGCAGGCGCAGGCCGCCTTCGATAGCGAGGGGAAACGCCTCGACAATTTCGGGGACAACGTGCTCGGGGGTCACGAAGTTGATGTTGTGGCAGCCCTCGGCCTGAAGCTCGAGCATCATCCGCGCGAGTTTCTCAGGAGAGGCGGGCGCACCGCGCACCTGCCAGCTGATATCGAAGTTCTGGCAGAAGACGCAGCGCAGGTTGCAGCCTGCCATGAAGATCGTCCCCGAACCGCCCCAGCCGCGCAGGCAGTCTTCTTCGCCGTGATGAGGGCCTGAGCTTGAGACGATGGAGTAACGCCCTGTCTTGCAGACGCCAATCTTGTCTTCCATCCGGTTAACGCGGCAGTTGCGCGGGCAGGCCTGGCAGCGTTCCAGCATCTGCTTGGCGCGCTCGACGCGCCGGCGCAACTCTCCAGCGGCCAACAACCGCATGTAGGCCGGCTCGAAATTGCTGCGGTGGCTGACGACTCTCATAAAGGCGCTTAGCGCGAATTATAGAACGACAGCTCGCCTTAGGGGCAGAGGCTGCGCCGAGCGGCGAAGCGTTTGACAGACGCATCGCGCGGGCATACTGTGACCGCAACCGATTATTGCGGAACTCTGGAATCTCACCCCGGAAAGGAGATCGTCCATGGAGAAGCACATCCTGCAAGGCAGCTACTGGCTCGGCCTGGGCTGCTCCGCCCTGGCCGTGCTCTGGAAGGTATTGCAAGTGGTGAAGGTTGCCCCGGAAGGAGTCGCATCGCTCCGGTACATGACCTTCTACAAGGGCGGATTGCTGTTCCTGGTGATATCGCTCGCCACCGCCGCTTGCGCAGCGCAGCGTGCCCCCAAGGCCTAAAGACTCCTGCGGAAGGAGCGGAGCGCCGTCCGCCGGCTGAGAGACAGCCGACATGGTCAGAGCGCAAGGTGTAACAGAACACGGGCGAGCAGGCTGATCCCCACGGCCAGCAGCAGAAGCGCGCCAGAAGCGGCGAGAGTCAGCTTGCGCCCCATCTCTCGCATCATGGTCGCGAGCGTTGCCAGGCAGGGCAGGTAAAACGTCACAAAAAGCGTGAAGGTCACGATTTGCGTCGTGCTCATGACGGAGGCGACGTTGGGTGTGCCCAACGCCTGCATCAGCATCAGGAGCGAAAGTTCTTTCCGCAGGACGCCGAAGATCAGCGTCAGACCGACGGAGGAAGGCAGGCCAAGCAGCATCGTCAGCGGTGAGAGGATCGTGTTGATGGCAGCTTGCCAGCCGAAGAACTCCACCAGCCCCAGCACAGCGCTCCCCACAATCAGCAGCGGCAGCGCGATGACGACGAACTCGCGCAACCGCCACCAGGTCTTGAGCAGCACCACGCGCGCCGAAGGCCGGCGATAGGGGGGAACCTCCATCAGCATGCCCGGGCTGATTTCCGGCCACAGCCGCGCCAGGATGTTTCCCGCCACGATCACCACAATGAGGTTGAGGGCGTAAATGGCCAACGCCCAGAACGCTCCCAAATAGAAGCCCGCGAGCGCCATGATCACCGTCATGCGCGCCGAGCAGGGCACCAGCACGGCGAGGAACGCTGCCACAAAACGGTCGCGCCGCGAGCTGAGGATGCGCGTCGCCATCACCGCCGGCACGCTGCATCCGTAGCCGAGCAACACCGGAATCGTCGCTGTTCCGTGCAGCCCCAGGCGGTGCATGGCGGCGTCCATCAGGTAGCCGACCCGGGCGAGATAACCCACGTCCTCGAGAATCGAAAGGCCGATCAGGAAGGGGGCAAGGTAGGGCAACACCACCGCGAACGCGCCGGCGGTTCCGAGCAGCGCTCCCTTGGTCACGGCGAAGGGCAGACCGGTCGGCGCCAGGAATTGTCCCAACGATAGGATGAGCCAGTCGAACCCTGCCAGGATGCGGGCTTCGCCGATCTGGCCGGCGGCAAAGACGAGCCGGAAGAAACCGAGAAAAATTCCCGCCAGCAGAACGTACCCCCAGACGTGATGCATCAACCAGCGGTCGGCGTGCTCGCGCCAGTCGCGGCGCGGCCTGCTGACAGAGGCGACACGTTCGAAGAGATTGAGGCATGCCGCGTGTCGCGCCGAGGAGATGGCGGCGTCAGCGGGCTGCCCGGTCGCTTGCCATAGGCCCTCGCGGGCCTCGCGCACGGCCCGGGCAATGGTTTCGTCCAACACCTCGATGCGTTGTGGGTCCGTCTGCAGAAGTTGTAGGGCTTGGAAGCGCGCGTTGGGCATGGGCTTTGGCAACTCCCCGGCGGCAATGGCCACCGCCGCGCCGGCGATGCTTGCCGCGTCGTGCGGTTCCGGCGGCCACACTGCCGCGGAGGAGGCGCTGGCGCGAGCACCGGCATCACGCGCTTCCCAGAATTTCGCCAGACCGTCGACGACTTCCTCCACCCGCGGCGGGTAATCGAAGGCGCGGGACCGCGGGAGTTTCTTGCGGGCCGCCCCGATCGCCGCGCGCAAGGTCTCCACAATCCCCTGACCGCGTGCCGCGATGGCCTCGACGACCGGAACACCCAAGTGCGCTGCCAGTCCCGCCGCGTCAATCGCAATCCCTTTGCCCACCGCCTCGTCCATCATGTTGAGGCAGACCACCATCGGCGCCGCGAGCTCGTCGAGCTCGAGCGTCAACTCCAAACTGCGCGCGAGTTGCGAGGCGTCAATGACGTTCACCAAAACGTCCCACTCTTCGCGTAGCAGGTACTCGCGGGTGTAGGTTTCGGCGGGATTGGCGGGGTTCAGGGAGTAGAGACCGGGCAAGTCAACCAGGTCGAGCACCTCACCCGCAATCTGCGCGCGACCGTACGTGTACTCGACTGTGGTGCCGGCGAAGTTTGAGGTGAGCGAGCGGTAGCCCGCCACGGCATTGAAAAGAGTGCTCTTCCCGGAGTTGGGCTGGCCGATCAATGCGATCTTCACCGCAGGACTTCGACTCCTATTTTCTCGGCTAGTCGCCTTCCAATTGCAACTCGCTGTCCTCGGTTCTCAACCACTAGGGGGCCGCCGAATGGTGCCTTGCGAACCACGGAAACCTCGTCACCGACGTGAAGGCCCAGCTGGTTGAGATTGCGGCGGACGCCCCAACCTCCTGAAATTAAAGAGATTTTAAGCGCGGAGAGGTTTCTGGCCTGATAGAGATTCATGGATGTGTCCATTCGCCCAGAAGGCCTCCGATGCCCGATGTCACAGCAATGGCACTGCCAAACCGGTTTCATTAGGGTCATTTTGTCCTGATATTTCCATTTTCTAGCTGCAACTGCGGTTGCAACTAACCCTGCCCCAAGTGCGGGCGGCCCGCATCCTCAAACAGCCATCAAAGGCTCCTAACGGCCATAATGCGGTGGAGCATTGGAAATGGCTATGACTAAAGTCCTGCGGGAACCAAGGCGTTCTGTGGGTGGCCGCGAAGGTAGGCCTGCACGTTCTCGAGGGTCATTTCCAGGATCCGCTGTACGGCTTCACGGCTGTTGAAGGCGATGTGGGGGGTGATGACGACGTTGTCGCGGTTGAGGAGGGAGTGATTGAGGAGCAGGGTTCGGAGCTTGTCCTGCGCCAACGGCTGGGCCAGAATCTGGCGTTCGTCTTTCAGGAGCTCTTCGCCTTCCAGCACATCCAGCGCCGCGCCCGCCAGGATTCCTTCGTCCAGCGCCGCGGTGAGTGCGGCAGGGTCAATCAACCCGCCGCGCGCCGTGTTGATGAGCAGCGCCCCGCGCTTGAAGAGCCGGATGTTCCCAGAATTGATCAAGTGATGAGTTTTCGACGAATACGGGCAGTGCAAGGAGACAATATCCGAAACGTGCAGCAATTCCTCGACGGAGGCGTAGCGGAAATTGAGGACCTCGGCGAGCAGCGGCTCCTGCCGGACGTCGAAGGCCACGACATGCATGCCAAAGCCCTTGGCAATCTTGATGACGTGCAGGCCGATGCGCCCCGCGCCCACCACACCCAGGGTCTTTCCGGCCAGGTCAAACCCGCGCAGTTCCGCAAAAGGAATGTCGTGGGCGAGCGTGTGCACGAAGGCTTTGTGAATGTTGCGCGAGAGGGCCAGAATCAGCGCGAAGGTGTGCTCGGCGACGGTATTCTCACCGTAGGAGGGAACGTTGGAGACCTGAATGCCCCGCTCGCGGCAGCAGGCGAGATCGATGTGGTCGAACCCGGTGGAGCGCGTGGCGATGAGCTTCAAGTTCGGAAGCTTATCGAGCGTCGCGCGGTTGAGCTGCGAGTGGACAAAGACCGAAACAATCTCGGCATCACGCCCTTCGACGAGAGTGCGCTCGGTGAGCGGTTCGGTCGAGAGGTGCAGCTCGTGGCCCTCGAACAGGCCCTTGCGCAGCTCTTCCTGCTCCCACTCTTCCAATTCGAAAAACGCGATTCTCATAAGCCCTGAATACGACTGCCGCAGTAACCGCTCGCCCGGTGGGCGGCCAATCCTGGGTGCGACTCGTAGAGTGAATGGCTGGTGGAGCTACTTCTTCCTCGGGTAGCGCGCCTCGATGGCGGTGTGCATGCCACCCCGAGTGCGGAACTGGCCCCGCACCACCATCCATTTGGGACGACAGGCGCGCGCCGCGTCATCGAGGATGCGGTTGACGGCGTTTTCGTAGAAGATGCCGAGGTTGCGAAAACCCAGGAGGTAATACTTCAGCGACTTCAACTCCAGGCAGAGCTTTTCGGGAAGGTAGTGAATCGTGATGGTGCCGAAATCGGGCAGCCCGGTCCGCGGGCAGATCGATGTGTATTCGGGAATAGTGATGGTGATTTCGTAGCCGCGGTACTGGTTGGAGAAAGTTTCGATCTCCGGCAGTTTCGCCTGGATTCCACCCCGCGCGTGCTGCAGCGTGTAGTCGGGTCGCGTTCCTTTTCGTGCCATCATCTCCTCCCGTCGATAGGATAACTCAAAACGTTACAGGACGTACATCCGGTCCAAGACCTCCACAAATGTCTCCTGCCATACATAATTGGACTACCTTCTTCGCTGTGCGATGTTTTCCTTTAATTTTCAACAATTTGTAATTTTACCTTGACAATGAAAGACTCAATAATTATTATACCGTGGCGCTAATCTTAGGCATCAAATATATCGGGCAGGGAAAGCATAGGGACCATTAGTACGAACCTGCAAGGAGGACAACGCGGATGGGCAAGATCATTGGGATCGACCTCGGAACGACCAATTCGGTAGTGGCCGTGATGGAGGGTGGCGAGCCGACCGTCATCACCAATCCCGAGGGAGGGCGGACGACACCTTCGGTGGTAGCGTTCACCAAGTCGGGTGAGCGCCTAGTGGGTCAGGTTGCGAAGCGCCAAGCGATCACCAACCCCGAGAACACGGTCTACTCGATCAAACGGTTCATGGGACGGCGCCAGGACGAAGTGGGGAGCGAGATTCGGACCGTCCCCTACAAAGTCACGGCCGGGCCGCACGGCGACGCGCGCGTCACAGCGATGGGCAAGGAGTATTCGCCACCCGAAATCTCCGCCATGATCCTGCAGAAGATGAAGGACGCGGCGGAGCAGTATCTGGGGGAGAAGGTCACGCAGGCGGTGATCACCACCCCCGCATACTTCAACGACGCGCAGCGCCAGGCGACGAAGGACGCCGGCAAGATCGCGGGGCTGGAAGTATTGCGCATCGTCAACGAGCCGACCGCGGCGGCGCTCGCCTACGGTCTCGACAAGAAGAAGGACGAGACGATCGCCGTGTACGATTTTGGCGGCGGCACGTTTGATATTTCCATTCTGGAAGTCGGCGAAGGCGTGGTGGAGGTCAAGTCCACCAACGGCGACACGCACCTGGGCGGCGACGACATCGACAAGCGCATCATGGACTGGATTGTGGAGGAATTTCGCAAGGACCAGGGCATTGATCTTTCCAAGGACCGGATGGCGTTGCAGCGTTTGAAGGAAGCGGCCGAAAAGGCGAAGTGCGAGCTCTCCACCGTGCTCGAGACCGAAATCAATCTGCCCTTCATCACGGCCGATGCCTCCGGGCCCAAGCACCTAGCCCTAAAGCTGACGCGGGCGCGATTTGAACAGATGTGCGAGGACATCTTCCAGCGGTCGGTGGGCCCGGTAAAGCAGGCCCTCAAGGACGCCGGCTTGACCCCCGACAAGATCGACGAAGTTGTGCTGGTGGGCGGGTCCATCCGCATCCCGCGCGTTCAGCAGATTGTGAAGGACCTCTTTCAGGGTAAGGAGCCGCACAAGGGCGTCAATCCGGACGAAGTCGTGGCGGTGGGCGCGGCGGTGCAGGCGGGCGTGCTGGGCGGCGAGGTGAAAGACCTGCTGCTGCTCGATGTGACTCCGCTCACCCTGGGCGTCGAAACGCTGGGCGGGGTCATGACGCCGCTCATCCAGCGCAACACGACGATTCCGACGCGCAAGACGGAAGTTTTCTCGACCGCGGCGGACAATCAGACTTCGGTGGAGATTCATGTTCTTCAGGGCGAACGGCAATTTGCGCGCGACAATCGCACCTTGGGCAAGTTTCATCTCGTGGGGATTCCGCTCGCCCCGCGCGGTCTGCCGCAGATCGAGGTCACCTTCGACATCGACGCCAACGGCATCCTCAACGTTTCCGCAAAGGATAAGGGCACGGGCAACGAGCAGAAGATCACCATCACCTCTTCCAGCGGCCTTTCCAAGGACGAAGTGGACCGCATGACCAAGGAAGGCGAGTTGCACGCCGACGAAGATCGCCAGCGCAAAGAGGAAGTGGAGGTCAAGAACCGCGCGGACGCCATGGTTTACTCGGTCGAGAAGATGCTCAAGGAGAACCGTGAGAAGATCTCCGAGGGCGATGCCAAAAACATCGATGCGGCGCTGGAAGAGGCCAAGAAGGCTATCCAGGATGGCGACGTTTCGAAGATCAATTCTGCCGTGGAGCAGTTGACGCAGGCTTCGCACAAGCTCGCCGAGGCCATGTACAAACAAACCGGCCCGGCGCAGGCAGCTGCGGGGGCGGCGCCGGGAGCGGACGCCGGTCGCTCCGCATCCAACGGCGCACACGACAAGGGCAAGACCGAGGGCGAAGTGATCGACGCTGAAGTGGTGGACGAAGACAAGAAGAAGAATTGAGGTAGCGCCGACCATCAGGTCGGCATGTGCCGGGCTAGAGCCCGGCGCTACAAAGGATCGAGCATGGAACAACGCGCCCAGGTCGGCGTGCAATGTCCGAAATGCCAGCGTCGACAATTCATGGAGGTGGAGATTGACCCGAGCCTCATGAGCTCGCCCTTCGCGCAAGAGATCCACGCGCATCTTGAGGAGTGGGTGCTCTCCCGCTGCCCCGACCACCTGGGGGAGTTTCTGAAGACGAGCAAGAATTAGACGTAGCGCCGCCCTTCAGGGCGGTATCGCTAAATGCCGGACTCAAATCCGGCGCTGCGGCGCGACCCATGCCGACTGGAACTCAAAAAGACTACTACGCGACGCTGGGCGTCGAGCGCAGCTCGAAGCCGGAGCAGGTTCGCAAGGCCTACCGGCGCCTGGCGCGCAAGTACCATCCCGACTTCAATCCCGGCAACAAGGCCGCAGAAGAGAAATTCAAACAACTCCAGGAAGCCTACGATGTGCTGAGCGACGAGAAGAAGCGGCAGATCTACGACCAGTACGGCTTCTACGCGGATAACATTCCGCCGGGAGGGCCGGGTGCGCCGTATTCGCCGGGAGCAGCGGGCGGCGGGGTCGATTTCTCCGGCTTTGACTTTTCCAATTTCGGGGGCGAGGAAAAGGGCGGCGGGGTCGGGTCGGCGTTCCGCGATCTCTTCTCTCAGTTCTTCTCGCGCGGCGGGACCGAGGAGCCGCCAGAGGAAGTCCCCGAGAGGGGCGTGAACCTCGAGCACCGCCTGCACCTCGGATTCTGGGACGCGATCCGCGGCACGACGGTCCGGCTGACGGTGGCGCGCGCGGAGGCCTGCGCCAGTTGCCACGGGACGGGCTCGGCAGGTGGTGCGGCGATGACCTGCCCGGCGTGCGGGGGCAGCGGAAAATCCTCCCGCCAGGCGGGCGTGATGCGCTTCAACGTTGCCTGCCCGGAGTGCGGGGGCAGCGGTAAGCGCAAGCGGCGCTGCGCTACCTGCGGTGGCAGCGGGCAGACTCGCAGGCCGGAATCCTTCGAGGTTCGAATTCCAGCCGGCGTAGATTCCGGCTCGCGCGTGCGTGTGCCTGGCAAGGGAAACGCGGGCGTCGCGGGGGCGGCGCATGGAGACCTGTACATCGTCACCGATGTCGAGCCACACCCCTACTTCGAGCGCAAAGGCGACAACATTTATGTGAAGCTGCCTGTGACGGTTACGGAGGCGGCGCTCGGAGCCAAGGTGGAGGTGCCGACCATCGACGGGCCCACCACCATCAAGATTCCGCCCGGCACGCAGACCGGCCAGAAGCTGCGCTTGCGCGAGAAGGGCGCGCCGTCACTGCGCGCCAGCGTGCGCGGTGATCAGTTCGTGGAAGTTCAGGTCGTAGTTCCAAAGGTGGCGGATGAGCGAACCAAGGAAATCCTGCGGGAGCTGAGCCGGCTGAATCCCGAGGATCCGCGGAAGGAGATAAAGAAATTCAGTTGATGATTCTGATTGATGAGCGGGCAAACAGGAGGGAGTTTCAATTCTGAATTCAGAATTCTGAATACTGTCACCATGCCCAAAGGTCGCAAAACTCGTGGCAAGGCGGGCTACATGATCAGTGCCGTGGCAGAGATGTACTCGATCCACCCGCAGACGCTGCGGCTTTACGAGCGCGAGGGCCTGCTGATTCCGTCCCGTAGCGAGGGCAATACGCGACTGTACGGCCAGGAGGACCTGGAGCAATTGGAATTCATCCTCAAGCTGACGCGGGACCTGGGCGTGAATCTCTCAGGGGTGGAGATTATTCTCAATATGCGACGGCGCATGGAAGAGATGCAGAAAGAAATGCAGGCTTTCGTCGAATTTGTGCAACAAGAGGTCGTGCACCGCCCGCCGGAAGACCAGTCCAAAATTCATAACGCCCTGGTGCGCGTCGCCCCACCCGTCCTCATCCGCGCCAAGAAGAGCGAGGAACGATGAACGCGGAAAGATGAACTCCTGACATAACCATGCTGTTTCTTCGATCATCCTTCCGCATTCATCGTTCATCGTTTGCTTTTCTCTCGCCTCGTTCAGCCATCTGATTTAGAATCTTCCCACGTCATGGCGAAAAAGGATTGCCCCCATTGCGAGGGTACGGGGTGGAAGCCGGTTGAGACCGAAGGCGTCCGCCGCATGGTGCGGTGTGACTGCGTGGAGGGCGAGCGCACCACCTTTCTCCTGCAGGCGGCGCGCATTCCGCGGCGCTACGAGCATTGCGATTTCGAAAGCTTCAACGTCCGCAAGGAAAAGTCCGGCGAGCCCAACCGCAGCCTGGCCTGGGCCAAGACGCTGGCGCAGCGCTTCGTCGAGGAATACCCGGTGGATTTCGGCCTGCTCTTCGCCGGGCCGACGGGCGTGGGCAAGACCCACCTGGCGGTGGCCGTCTTGCGCGAGCTGATTCTATGTAAGAACGTCGAGTGCCTCTTCTACGATTTTCGCGACCTGCTCAAGGAAATCCAGGACAGCTGGAACCCCGTCTCGCAGACCTCCGAACTGCGCGTCCTGCAGCCTGTGCTCGATGCGGAGGTTCTGCTGCTCGATGAACTCGCAGCGCTCAATCCCACCGACTGGGTGAAGGAAACGCTCGCCTACATCATCAACACGCGCTACAACCAGAAGCGGGTGACGCTGATTACGACGACGCTGGTCGCGCGCGAGAGCGGCAAAGAGGTCCGCACGCCTTCGGGGGAATCGATCCCCGACCTCGAGCAGTCGCTCGACCGCTTCGGCCCCACCTTCCGCTCGCGCCTCTACGAGATGTGCAAGGTCGTCGAGCTGCGCGCCGACGACTTCCGCAAAGCCGTGAAGCAGGCCAGCTACCGCTTCCACGCCGAGTAGCGCTAATCTCCGCGAGAGGGCGCTAAGCATCGAGCGACCAGCCGGGCGCGCCCTTCTTGGCCCGAGGTTTACCTACCGGCCAGTCGGTAGGTAATAACCGTCCCCCGCCCTCTCCCGCGCCGCCCCGTCGTTAATTATGATTGACACATACTCTCCTTGACATTACACTCCGCTTTACTTGGACCTAGATTCACTCGCGCTTTGAGACCTTGATTATCAAACGCGCGTGCCCTCGATGGACAATTCAAATATCGGCTTGCTCAGGTACCCCGGTGGAAAAGCCAGGATGCTGGACTTTCTTGCCGGACGGCTCACAGGCGAGGTTAAAACCTGCAAGCGCCTGGTCGAGCCCTTCGTCGGAGGTGGGTCATTCTTTTTCAGCAGCAAACCCAGATGGGCCTTGCTGTCAGACCTCAATGCGGAACTGATCGACCTATATCTTGGTATCCGTCGCCACCCAACTACAGTGTGGCGTGTTTTCAGGAAATTCCCTTCCACCAAAAGAGCCTACTATCAAATCCGAAAAAGACGACCTTGTGACCTTCATTTATCCGAACGCGCCGCGAGAACGTTGTATCTCAATCGCACCTGCTTCAAAGGTATGTGGCGGCACAACCAGAACGGGGAATTCAACATTGGCTACGGAGGCCAAGACAGACGTTGGGTAATCACAGGGGCTAGGCTGCTTCAGGTTTCAAGAATGTTGCAGCGCGCGTCATTGCGGTGCGCGGATTTCGAACCAGTACTGGAAGCGTGCAAGGAGGGGGACTTCATTTTCCTCGACCCGCCTTACCGGCCAGGACGACGCGATATGGTCCACGACCACTATAGCGGTGGGAAGTTCACGTTTGACGACCATATACGATTAGCCAAGGCTTTGAAAAGGGCGTCGAGGCGCGGCGCAAGATGGGCCATGACCACGTCCGGGCACCCGGAGATAGTGCGCCTCTTCGCGCGATTTCATATCGAAAGAATACCCAAGGGTACCGGCGAAGGGCTAGGCAAAACCAGTCGGAATTCGGGAGAAGTTCTTATTCTGAGCTTTATGGAGAAACGCCCATGAAGGATTTCTTCGAAAAGGCCGCACTACAAAACCATCCGCTCAGGGTCCTGCAATCTTTTCTCGAACGCGAAAAAGCGAATGAACAGGCGAAGAAATACGAAGATATGCGATTTGTGGGGTACGTGCTTGAGATTGGCTACGACACGGTAACGATCATCACCTCGGATCCCTTTAAGATCGCTGTCGGAGGAGTGCCTAGGAACTCTTTACTGGTCATGGTGCCGAGCAATCATGACTCGCTTCCCCCGCATTTCACCTTGCTTCGAGTTTTGGAAGCGGCTCCTACCCCACTCACTCAGGAGGTCCAACAGACTTATTTCGAACTGCAGAAAAAGTCGATGCCCGAGCTCGACGTTTTCACGCAAAGTGAGCTGCAGTGGGGAGCACTAAAGACCGGCGTCCTTGGTATGTTTTACATTCATCCCGAAAAGATAAATGAAGTAGAGTTCTCGGGGGACCTCAACAACTTTGTGAGCGCTCATAAGTACCGCGTCTACGCAGCCGACGACGCCTTGCTGAATCTCATCACGAATTCAATGGTCTCCTCGGAGAACCGCTTTGCGATCGGCGGTCTGAGGCTAACCGAATGCAGATTGCCCCTGCCTGGCAAGCCCCAGCCAAATGTGACTGCCTACGTTTCGACAAACGATTTCATGGGCGCGCGGACAGCAATGTTTGGCAAGACTCGCCTAGGAAAAAGCAATGTCGTCAAACTTATCGCCCAAAGCTTGATCGAAACCACCTCGACGACCAAAAATGTTGGGCAGTTAATCTTTGATATAAACGGCGAATATGCGAACGACAACCCGCAGGATGACAGCCGATCTCTTGCGAGCGGGTATCCCGATTGCTGCACTATTTACGCCCTCACGAAGAAGGAGAAAACTCCGTCGAGGCCCCTTCGGCTTGATTTCTACGAACACCCAGAAAGTTCTCACAAAATAATCGCAACACTCCTCAAGGAAGCAGGCAGGGACACTTCCGACTACATAACCAAGTTCTTATCGGTCGACATACCGTCGATTCAATCGCTTAAGGAATTAGGGCCGGGTGAGGAACTAAGGGGTCGGCGGAAAATTCTTATGTATTGGGCCATCCTACATCGGGCCGGGTACTCCGCTGATTTTTCAAAACTGAAAGGCCTCATGAAGTTTGACCCTGGGTTTAACGAGGCAGCCAGGAAGCTAATCCATGGGGTTTCTGACCCCGCCCTACTACCAAACATCAACTCATTGGACACACTCGCCCAAGAGTTAGAGAAGGCCGCAGAGGCAGACCGAAGGGCCAAATTGAAGTCCTCGTCAAATAAGGACCTATTTGATGCTGATGACGCGGCGATTCTAGGTTTTCTGAGGCCCACTTCGGCAGTGAGCACAGGGCCAGGAATTATCCAGGGCTTTAGGAAATTTCACGATTTAAAAGCTGGGGATTTCGTGAGTGAGATAATCGGGCTCCTGGACGCTGGGAAAACGGTAATAATCGACTTAGGTAACGCTCCGCCCGAGGTACTGGATTATTTCTCCGTTTATCTTCCCAAGGCAATTCTCTACAACCAAGTCGACAAATTTTCAAACAACATGCTCGGCAAGCATTACCTCCAACTTTATTTCGAGGAAGCCCACAATCTGTTTCCCACGGTAGATCAGAGGGAAGTGGACATCTACCGGCGCATCGCCAAGGAAGGCGCAAAATACCACATCGGGATGGTTTACTCGACACAATCGGTCACGACGATTAACAAGGACTTGCTTGCTCAAACTGAAAACTTCTTCATTGCCCACCTTTCATCTCAAGACGAGGTAAACGCCCTGGCAAAAGTAAACGTGGCGTACGAGAGCCTCAAAGACGATATCCTCCAGGCGAAGACGGTGGGGTACATAAGGATGCTGACGCGATCCCATCGGTTTGTGGTCTCGGTGCAGGCAAGAAAGTTCACTCCACCAACGGGGCCGACGTAGGGGAATTAGGATGCCTTACAAGGCAGGCAAGCGATTGCCGGCGGAGCGAGCCAGCCGCATAGGACATCTGGATGTTCTTACGAGCGGGCTTGTAAAGAATTACAGAGAAAACTTCAAGGACGCTTCCCCCGACGCTGCGTCAATACATTCTACTTGGCTTCCGATGCCGACTGGCGGCCAGCCTCTGCCGTTGATTTTCGGCGTGGATGGTTCATTTCAGATTATCGAGTCAGAAAGTCCTCCACACTCCGCACATGCTTTTGTGAAAACCGCACTTCTAAGAATCGACCAATATGCCCTCGCATCTGTCGATAGGGACTCACCACATCCGCTGGCTCTTCGGGACGTACTTGCTGACTCCGCTCTGTACCATGCGACCGCTTTCCCCTTAAGACATGTGGTCAGACCGGGGATGTCATTGTACGACGCGATCAGGCAGAGAATTTTTGAATCTGTCGTTGAAGACCCCACGTCTGAGCTGCATCACGAAGTGATGGATACACTCAAGTGGCTCGCGTATGAAAAATGGGACGGCAAACAGAAAAATATACCTCCGTTTCAGTGTCCACATTGTGAGGGCGATACGACCCTGCCATTTGATGCGGAGGAAGGCGAGTGCAGCCGATGCAAGGGACACCTATTCCTGACGGACATGTTGGGCTTCCACCAGGTCATGGCACCTGATGCAGCTCCGGATATAGTTGTGACTGATTACATGGGTGTCCACGAAACATTGCTGCTCTTTACAGGGGTCAGGTACTTTTGGGAACGCAACAAAACCCTTTTGTCCAATTGCCTCTTTGCGAAGGACGGGCCGCTTTCTATTCGGGCGCAGTACTCAAAGCTCGTAAACCCAATTAGAAGGTTTCTAGCCTTCGCGAAAAACCATGGGTGTCCCGTGCACGTCATCGGCCAGGAAAAGACAGGCTTCTTCGCTGATCATTTGGAACTCATAGGAAGCAACGCCCCGGTCCAATCGCTGTTCATCCCGAACGACAAATATATAAAGGAACAGATCCAACACCGACCTGATCGTGGGATGCCGTATGGCCACGACACGAACTATGGCGCAAAGATTTTTGTGCGAATTAGCCAGTTTCACCAATCGGCATTAAACATCCCCACCGGAACCGGCCAGCATGTAAAAGACCCAAAGCTCGCTGATCTGATAGGTGCAGAAAGGATCTTTGCGACTCTGCCCAGCATTCTAAGCAGCAGGTTTGAAGGGGCCCTCCTCCCCATCGAACTCGCACATGGCGTGGCATCCCTCTCTACTTACCCGTCTGCCAGAATCCTCAAAATTTTCGCAGAGGCAAAGGGCCCGCAGGGAGCGACCAGCGGGTAGCGCAGAGTTGTTTTTCAACTCTGCGGTTCGAACTCGTTCCAGCCCAAAAAGCCGCAGACTTAGAAACCAAGTGTGCGCCACATCCTTGCGAACTGCGGGGATTCTTCGCTGCGCTCAGAATGACAACCGCCTTGCGCGGGAAGCGCGGATAACGAAGATATGCAAAACCGGCGGTCATAGACCGCCGCTACGGCGAGCGTGGCGGTGTGAAACCGCCTATACAGCAAGCAACGTTCGCGCCGCGTTTGACTCGCTTTTCCCGCGAAGGTAGAATGGGGGTTTCCATTGGAAGTTCTTGTCGGGGATGGGTGGAGGAGGCTGGAGTAATGTCTTTGGACGACAACCGAAGTCCTTTGGCCGAGGCCGGGACTGCGGAAGAAGTGCACAGTGAACCCACTGGAACCGCTCCCACACCTGCTGAAAGCGACGAGGCACGCAGCGAACCCACCGAAGCTGGTTCCAGATCTGCTGAAAGCAACGACATCAGTCATCTGCTGGACAGCGCGAGCAGCCTGACCACCATTGCGCAGGGCGAAATCGTTCCGGCGACGATCATCAAGATGACGGACACGGAAGTGGTGGTGGACGTGGGGTTGAAGTGCGAGGGAGCGATCCCGCGCAGCGAATTCCTTGGTCTGGACGGGCAGGTCTCCGTCGTGGCCGGCGACGTCATTCATATTCTCATCGAGCACTACAACGAGCATGAAGGCACCGTCCGCGTCTCCTACGAGAAGGCAGCGCGCCGCCAAGCGTGGGAGGACATCGAACAGGCATTCCAGGACCAGAAGACGATTACGGGCAAGGTGCTCGAGCGCACCAAGGGCGGGCTGACGGTGGACGTGGGAGTTCCCGCCTTCCTGCCCGGGTCGCACGCCGACTTGCGGCCACACTTCAACGCCGATGCGCTGCTGGGGCAGGAAGTTCCCCTCAAAGTCATCAAGGTCAATCGCAAGCGCAACAACGCGGTGGTGAGCCGCCGGGCGGTGCTGGAGGAAGAGTTGGCCCAGCGCAAGGCGGCGCTGCTCGAACATCTGAAGGAAGGCGCGGTTCTGACCGGCCGCGTCAAGAATCTGACCGATTACGGCGCGTTTGTTGATTTGGGGGGGATCGACGGATTGCTGCACGTCACGGATCTTTCCTGGGGCCGCGTCGCCCATCCCTCCGAAGCCGTCAAGCCCGGCCAAGAGCTGCAAGTCAAAGTCCTGAAATACGATCCGGAGAAGGGCCGTGTGTCGCTGGGCCTGAAACAACTGCAGCCCGATCCCTGGCATAACGTCGCCCGTGCCTATCACGTGGGCGAGCGCGTCACGGGCCGGGTGGTGGGCGTGGTAGATTACGGCGCCTTCGTGGAACTCGAACCGGGGGTGGAAGGCCTGGTGCACGCGTCCGAAATGAGCTGGAGCAAGCGGCTCAAACATCCCTCCAAGATTGTGAACGCGGGCGACCGAGTGGAGGTTTCGATCCTCGACGTCAATCCCGCCCAGCGCCGGATTTCGCTCAGCTTGAGGCACTCCCTGCCGGACCCCTGGACGACCCTCGCGGAGCGACACCCGGTGGGCAGCGTCCTGGAAGGCCGGGTGCGCAACCTGACCGAGTTCGGGGCCTTCGTGGAAATCGAAGAGGGTATCGACGGATTGGTCCACCTGTCCAACATGAACTGGAGCAAGGATGTCCGCCATCCTTCGGAAATTCTGAGGAAGGGCCAGAAGGTGGAGGTAACCATTCTCGGCATCGACAGCGAGAAGCGGCGCGTGTCGCTGGGACTGAAGCAGGTGGGACCGGATGTCTGGTCGGAATTTTGCGGGCACGCTCAGGCCGGAGACGTGGTGCGCGGCAAGGTGACGCGCCTGGCGGCCTTCGGCGCATTCGTCGAGATCGAGGACGGCATCGAGGGGCTGTGCCACACCTCCGAAACAGTAGGCTATGCGCCGGGACAAGGCCGGGCCAGGCTGGAAGTGGGCAAGGAGTACGCATTCCGCATCCTGCGGCTGAATCCCACCGATAAGAAGATCAGTCTGACCATGAAAGATGTGGAGCAGGTTACGGCAGCGACCGAACCCGCCGCTGCTCCGGCAGCGGCAGGCGCGGAAGCACCCGCAGTGGCGGAGGAGTCCACTGCCCGCGTGGAGGCGGCCTCCGTTGAGACCGCCGGCGGAAGCGAATCCTAGGGCTCGAATTTTCGAAAAGAAACTGCGATCAGACGACGCAAGCTGGCGTACAATCGGGGAGTGACAAACTGGCAGGCGGAGTGATCTATGACTAAGGCTGAGTTGATCGAGGATGTTTCCCAGGCGGCGGAGCTAAGCCGCAAAGACTCCGAAACGATTGTGGAGACGCTGTTCAGCAGCATTGTCAGCAGCCTGCGGAACGGCGACAAGATCGAGATCCGGGGATTCGGCAGCTTCCGCACCCGGCAGCGCAAACCGCGCATCGGGCGCAATCCCAAGACGGGAGCGCGCGTGGACGTTCCGGCCAAGAAGATCCCGTACTTCAAGCCCAGCAAGGAATTAAAAGATCTCGTCAACTCCGGCGCCGCGGCCGCCGCACCCGCCGCGCCCGCGCCGGAACCCGCCTCGCCGCCGGAAACTCCCGCGTCCTAGCGGGGCCGGCATTCCCAACGCGGGGCGACAAAGCCATGGATATCTTGTGGAGTCCCTGGCGTTTCCACTACGTCAGCGAAGGCGTGAAGAAAGGCGGCTGCGTATTCTGCGAGAAAGCTGCCGCGGACCGCTCCCGGGACCGCGAGAACCTGGTCCTCTATCGCGGGCAATCAAACTACATCCTCCTCAACCTTTATCCCTACACCACGGGGCACGTCATGGTCTCGCCCTACGCGCACGTGGCCCGGCTCGCCGACCTCGACGCTGAGTCTCTGAAAGAAATGATGACGCTCGCGCAACGGCTCGAGGCGGCGCTCGCCTCTGTCTACAGTCCGGAGGGTTTCAACCTGGGCATCAACCTGGGACGCTGCGCCGGCGCCGGCGTCGCCGACCACGTCCATCTGCATTTCCTGCCCCGCTGGTTCGGCGACTCCAACTTCATGACCGTGGTGGGCGAAACGCGCGTCCAGCCAGAAGACCTCGCCACCTCCTACGACAAGCTCGCACCCTTCTTCGCCCAGTGACGCATCAATGTCAAACGTCGGCACTCCGGCGTGCCGCCGGTGGCGCATCTATGAAGGGGGCGGCGGAGTCAAGTGTTTTTGTCCGTTCTTTGTTTTGTGTCGCGAGCGAGCAGCCCCCCTCAGTTGAAAACGGGGGGATGCGAGCGCAGCGACAGCACGGCCTCG
>Ga0315282_10002843_pt1 | contig 31407 bp, 34 predicted proteins | sample YL17G07_20_MG_FD_203693 | JGI IMG/M metagenome (GOLD analysis project Ga0315282, IMG submission 203693) | Sediment microbial communities from Yellowstone Lake, YNP, Wyoming, USA - YL17G07_20 | ecosystem: Environmental > Aquatic > Freshwater > Lake > Sediment | place: USA: Wyoming | collected... | reverse complement strand
AACCATGATTGCCCTTGGTACGACTGAATATATGCCATGTGTTATACTCCTTTATCTCGTTTTGTCATCTATTTTACCACCAAGTAATTTGTGAATTGTCGGACAGCCTGTAAAGCCTGCGGCTACAGGTTTATGATGACCACCTTAGCAATTTGGGTTTTTGATATTCTCTTGAATAGGACGAAAGAGCTAATGTTTCTGGTCAGGCAAAAAACTTCTTTGAGTATTGTGTCCAATTATTTTCACATAGGATTTCAAGGCATTTATTGCTATATCAATCTCTTGCAAGGTATTGAAGTAGGATAGAGAGAACCGGACAGTACCTTTAGGAAAGGTGTTCAGTGTCTTATGAGCTTCTGGTGCACAATGTAAGCCGGGTCGTGTGTATATACCCCATTGGGCATCCAGATAATGCGAGACATCCGAAGATGATGCCCCCTTAATATTGAACGAAACTATACCGACCCTGGTAGCTTCAGGGGCATAAACCTCCACTTCTTCAATCTCTAAGAGTTTCTTAAGCAGGTATTGAGTAAGTTGACTTTCGTGTTCGATAATATTTTCAATTCCCTCATGCAAAATGAAGCGGATACCTTCTAAAAGACCCGCATAACCAGGAGTATTTAATGTCCCTGCCTCAAATTTATCAGGCGGGAAATCAGGATGAACTGTTTTTTCTGACAAACTGCCTGTACCTCCACGCATAAAAGAATCCAGTTCATCTGCATTTTTCACAATGAGTGCCCCAGTGCCTTGAGGACCAAAGAGGTGCTTATGTCCGGTGAGAGCTAAAAGGTCAAAAGGATTTTTTCCCAAATCTATTTTCATTGTCCCTGCTCCCTGGGCGCCATCAACCAAAAGCTTTACTCCGGCAGCATGTGTGATCTCATAAATTTCTGCAAGGCTCATCTTAGTTCCGGTTACATTTGAAGCTGATGTAATCACCACGAGTCTTGTTTTATCTGTAATTGATTCCTTAATCTGCTGTGGCAATACAACACCATTTGCATCTGCTTTAATGATTTTTAACTCAATCGTCCCCTTGCCTTTCAGATGATTCAATGGTCTTAATACGGAATTATGCTCCATCGATGAAGTAACGACCTCGTCCCCGGATTTTAATGTCCCGTAAATCGCAATGTTCAAAGATTCGGTAGCATTTTTAGTAAGGACAATATTTTCTGTATGCGGAAAATGAAATAATTCACCTATCATTTCACGGGTCTTATAAATGATTTCTGCCGCTTTGATAGACAATGAATGGGCAGATCTACCTGGATTGGCATTTGCATTTCTCAGGCAATCACATATTGCTTGTACTACTGACTCGGGTTTTGGTCCTGAAGTAGCTGCATTGTCAAAGTAGATCTTTTTGTTCATTGTTTTCCTCTTACTAATTTCTAAAAGAGAAAGAATGTTTCTTTTTAAATTGTAATGACTTTTGAGGATCTTAGCATTGTTTCAGAGATATCATACATATTAGAAACCTTTCCAACGCCCAATTGTTCTTTGACATTAAAATACCCCAGACATGTCCCGCAGATCAGCATCTCTACACCTCTTGACTCGAGTTCCTTCAAATAGGGAAGTGTTTCCGCTCCTTGCACGGTTAATTTTACTCCACTATTCATAAAGCAGATTGTTTTAGGCTGAACAGAAAGATCCTTTATAGTGGCAATATATGCCTTGATGAGATTACTTCCCAATTCATCACTTCCATGTCCTATGCGATCTTTATTGATGAAGATTGTTGTTCCAACTCCTGCAGGCTGAGTAGCACAGCTGAAAATCTCCGCATGAGACTCTGTTTTTACCTTGCCAGATAATTCTTTTGTATATATATAAAACTCATCTGCCTTCTCCTCAATCTTGTCAATTTCAGCTCCATTGTGTGTCAGAAACCTTATGACATTGTCCCGTGATTCTTTAGTGCTTACTATCACCAATAGTGGTTCCCCTTTTGAAAGCTCAAAAGCCTCCTTTGTCTTTATAACAGGTTGAGGACATGGCAACCCTCTTGCATCTACCTCAACAGCCATTTTCAAACCTCCTTTAAGGATATTGATAGATAATTACAATAAGAGAAAAACGTTACAAATTAAACAAATCGGAATTTCTTTTTCTTTTCCCTTTCCTCATCTCTTTCCCAACGACGAATGCAATCGATTTCAACATTATTTTCTCTGAGTATTTTTTCTATTTCCTCTCTTTCGTCCCATGACACTTTACAGCAAAATCCGCAGTCTGAACTGAATTCCCTCGGCACAGGAATCGTTTCGAATGGTATCCCACTCTTTTCCAGCACTTTTTTAGCCTTTAAGGAAAAATGTGTGGTATGAAAAGTTATAACCGCATATACTATCATTATTTCCCATGTACAGACTTCTTCAATGTATCTGAATTACTCCGACTGGTTCGCTTAAAACTTCTCCTATTATGCCCGCAGCCGGTATCTTTCTCTCCAGCAGTTTTTGAATCAGGTCATTAGATCTGCTTGCTGGGACCGATATCAAAAGCCCTCCCGATGTTTGGGCATCTGCTAAGAGGTCTACAATAAGAGGATTTACTATTGAAGTGATATCCAGGTGATGGGAGCAAAACTTCTCGTTGAGATAACTCCCTACTGGCACCATTCCCATAGAAGCAAAGGTTATTGCTTCAGAGATAATAGGGACTTTATTGGCATAAATACGCATCCCTATTTTACTTGCTTTCGCCATCTCAAGCGCATGACCTAAAAGCCCGAAGCCGGTGATGTCAGTGCAGGCATTCACTCCAATCTCCATCATGACTTCAGCAGCATCCTTGTTTAAGGTAGCCATTAATTCAGTAATCATGGTTGTTGTCTTTTCGTCGAGCATTCTCCCTTTAAGGGCTGTTGCGAGAATACCAGTACCGAGAGGTTTGGTCAAAACAAGGAGGTCTCCAAGTTTGGCACCGGCATTGGTCAGGAAATGCTCAGGATGGACAATACCTGTTACGGACAGTCCGTATTTCAATTCCGGATCTTCCACACTATGCCCGCCCACCATCACAGCTCCTGCTTTATGGATAATATCCAGGCCTCCCTCAAGAATGGCGCTTAAAACAGATTTATCCATTTCCTTAACAGGGAAACACACGATATTCATTGCAGTGAGTGGTTTTCCGCCCATGGCATAAACGTCGCTCAAAGAGTTTGCTGCGGCAATCCGTCCAAAGTCATATGGGTCATTCACAATAGGAGTAAAGAAGTCTAAAGTCTGGATAAGAGCTATTTCAGATGTAAGGCGATAAACGCCAGCATCATCTGATGTATCAATACCCACCAGAAGATTTGGATCAGGTTGAAAATGGAGGCCGCTCAGTATTTCTGCCAAGTCACCCGGACTTATTTTTGATGCTCACCCAGCAGCTCGAGCTTGTTCGGCTAATCTTGGCGTATCGCATTTATCATTCATTATTTTGCTTTCTCTATTGGATAGTCAGCTTCCATCCAAGCTTTGATTCCACCAGGATAGCGGTAAACATTTTTATAGCCTAACTTTACCGCCCACATGGCACCATTGTGGCTGCGACCACATTTGGTAAAGCCACAGTAAATAACGATTAACCGGTCTTTGTTTGGGCCAAGAACCTTCTCAAGCGCAGCTTTTGTTTTTTCATCAAGATTTGTAACTTCTTCTTTAGGAAATTCGAATTGAACAGCTCCTGGAACATGTTGTTTCTTATAGCTATCCTCATATGGCATAGTGTCTACTATAATCATATCCTTCTTCTGATCAATCCAGCCTTTCAGCTCTTCGGTAGTGACAACCTTATATCCACCCTTTGCTACTTCCTTTGCAAAATTCGCAGCAATCTTTTCGATTTCGCCTTCTTTTCCTCCCCATTGGGCAAAACTAGCGCCTACTAATCCCAGAATAAAGATTGAAATCACCACCCACATAAAAAGTACTTTCCCCTTGGACATCTTCTCAATTCCTCCTTTTAATTCTGATGTATTTTAGTCAATAGACTAAGACGTATTTTTCTGCCAGATTGAACCAAATGCCATAAATACAAATAGAGCACAGCGACAATCATTACGAGATCCCGGTAAAAGGCATTCCAGAGACCTGTATAGCTTTTTAATTCCTGGGGAGAGAAACATCCACAATCAATATCCAGATTCTTCAATATACCGTACCAGAGGACAATAACAAACATAATCAGTAAACCAAAAATTATGCTCAAACTACCACGGACGGCAAAGATTAACCCCAGTCCAGCTAAAAACTCTACAACGGGCAACCCAATGGCAACAGGAGCTAACAAGCTTTCAGGTACCAGGTTATACTGGGAAATAACCTTTGCAAAGGCCTTAGGATCAATCAGTTTTATGAAACCAGCATAAACAAAGATAGAACCGAGAGTAAACCTGACGGCATGATAAAACCGCGGAGAGAACAGTATTTTCCTTCCATACCCTATAGTGTTTTTAAGTAGCAAGCCTATAGCTCCTCTTAAAGTTTTCTCCTCTTAACCTATATTAAATATAGAAAAGCTATACGTCAAATAGTTAATAACTATAAAAAAACGAAAACTTATAGATTTCTTCTAACGGAAAGACTTTGGGGATTACTAAGTAGTTCATAAGTAAAACCACACCCCCTCACCCTTGCCCTCTCCCACCAGGAGAGAGGGGATAGATTTCGCCTCCCTTGATGGGAGGGGATTGAGGGGAGGGTGTAAAAATATGTGTTCTTACTTATGGTCTTATTAGGAAGTAGAATTAATATGGAATGGGAAACTGCCAATTAAGTTCCAGCATAGACACGGAAACTAAGGGGATGAAGGACTGAACCTTTTGAATGTTATTGCGGCAGATTTAGATGTTTTTTGATTCGGTTTTAATATGTTCTAAAAAGATACTATGCAAGAAAGGAAGCGTTCTTTTTTTATGAGTTACAATGTAGAATTTCCGTTTCATCTGAATATCAGTAAGCCCTATTTCTTTAAGTATGTTGTGTTTCAATTCATCTTTTACAGAAAGTCTTGACAAGATTGAAACTCCCAGACCAGCCTTCACAGCCTGTTTTATTGCATCGGTAGAACCAAAAATGCCTGCAATTTTGATATCTTCCAGAGAGACCCCTTCGCTTTCCAAAATCTTTTCAGTCTCCCTCCGTGTCCCTGAACCTTCCTCTCGTAAGACCACAGGGAATTTGATTAACTCCTTTAATGTTACATCTTCGTCCTTTACCAAAGAAGGTGACGATACGACGATGAGCTCATCCTCCACAAAAGGCATATATTTAATATGTTCATTACCGAGTTTTGCCCCTACTATTCCCAGAAGTAATTCGTGTTTCGAAATCCTGTCAACGATTTCCCTGGAGTCAGCTATAAGAATTTGAAAGGAAACGGATGGATGTTTTTTTTGAAATGCTGCCATGATAGATGGTAGTAAATATGTCCCCGGGATTGTGCTTGCACCTATAATCAACTCGCCTTTGATCTCCTTTTTCGTCTGACTGATGACCTCTTTAAGGGTATTTGCTTTTTCTACAATCTCCAGTGCATAGCTATAAAAAACTTCAGCATCTTTCGTGGGGATAATTGTTCTTCCCAATCTGTCGAAAAGCTTGCAGTCAAGCTCATTTTCCAGTGTCTTTACGTGATCACTTATGGTTGGCTGTGTCAGGTGAAGTTCTTCTGAAGCTTTTGAAAAGCTTCTGTTTTTGAAAACCGCGGCAAATACCTTGAGCTGATGAATATCCATTAAGAAATTTTAACATATTTTATCCTATTATTAAGCATGAAATGGCCGAAAGATATAAAAAGGGCAAGGACGATTCAGGAGGTTTTAAAGGAGCAAGTAAGGATTATCCCCTTTAAAAAACGTCCAGAATATATCGCCGGTGTTGATGCAGCATTTCTTCATGATAAGGTCATTGGAGTAGCATGTCTTTATAAGTACCCCCATCTCATCCTTATAGAAGAGGCAAGCATGGTTACAGATCTCTTGTTTCCCTATATACCGGGCTTCTTATCTTTCAGAGAAGGCCCGGCAATTATCAAGGCCATCCATAGATTAAAACAAAAACCCGATGTAATACTCTTTGATGGTCAAGGGATCGCTCACCCAAGAAGATTAGGGATTGCATCGCATATTGGGGTTCTCCTTGATCTACCGACAATAGGCTGTGCTAAGTCAAGACTGATTGGAACATACAAAGAGCCAGGTCCTAAAAAGGGAAACTGGTCTTTTTTAAAATATAACGGGGAAATCGTTGGCGCAGTTCTGAGGACCAAAGATAATGTCAGACCCCTTTTTGTCTCACCAGGAAACAGGATTGATCTGAGAGGCTCTCTCGAGATTGTGCTCGGTTGCATTCGAAAGTATAGAATTCCCGAACCTCTGAGGAGGGCTGACTTCATCTCGAAAAAGATAAAAGGAGAGTTTTCAACAGGTTAGGTGCAGGGCAGCAAGTGTTTTTTTACCTTTCTGGAATTTGTTGAAAAGTTCAACCGCTTTCTCTGTGCGTGCAATATGAACTTCGATATTGTGTGCTTTGAGATACGATATTGTTTCCTCTGGAACAACCATGGCACCTGAATAACCCGTCCCTATAATAAGGATTTCAGGTTTCACATTGATAACATCTTTGAGGTCAACGATATGAAGAGAGTGCCCTTCCTTTCTCCACCATGAAGAATCAACCTTATCTGGATAGATAATAACATCAGAGGTGTAAGTTTTCCCGTCAATCGTAATGCTGCCAAAAGAATAATGCTCAACTTTCATTTTGGCCTTTATCCGTTACTCTTTGTTCTTCACAAGCCGCAGATAATTCAATACCTCATGTTCAAAGTTATCACTCAGGGTCTTCTTACCCATATGCTCATGTATCTCCTCAAGCCTCCAGAACTTAACTTCATCTATCTCACTGGGATTGAAATATATTTCACCTTCATAGAGGCACGAATAGGTATAGACAAGTTCAGTCTCATAGGAATTTTTATGAATGTAAGTGTAAAGGAACTTTAGTTGTCCAAGGGAGATACCAAGTTCTTCACTCATTTCTCGCCTTGCCGCGCTGAGAGGGTCTTCTCCGGGGTTAAGATGCCCACCTACAGACGTATCCCACCTCCCTGGTGCAACATCCTTGCTCATAGAACGTTTCTGAAGCAGGAGCTCCCCCATCTTATTGAATACAAGAACATGAACAACCCTGTGGATAAGAGAAGGGTTACCATGGATATGGTTCCTCGGTAAAATGGTAATAACTTCACCTTTGTGGTTCACCACCTCTAAAAGCTCTTCATGATCACTCATTGAACGTTTCCTTAAACCAAATTTTTGCTGTGACAAAAAAATTTTAAAAGATTTACAGAATCTATGTAAAGATTTTAGAATTCTTATGTCCGAACTTTTAAAAACTCTTTAGGATCTATTTACATTTCACAGGATACTATTTTAATCTTAACTCAAAGGAGGTCAGTTTCATGCTTAAGGTCCTTCTCGCCATGAAAAATCCAACAGAAGCTATCATGTCTTTGCTTAAAGGGCATACAGTAGATACACTCCGCGATAATGAATCCATGCTCGAGGTAATAGCAAAAAACAATTATGAACTTATCTTGTTTGAAGGGGAGATGGAAGTCCTGCCATCTATTAAAGCTACTGACCCACGTGTTGAAGTGATTTTCTTCAGCGATAGTGAAGTAGATGCAGTTCAAGCCATTAAAAATGGGGCTTCCGCATATTTTTCATTCCCCGTTGGAATCGAGAGACTTAAAGAGATTATTGATAGCATCAGCGATCTGTTCCATGTAAGAAAAGAAAGTGCAGAATTAGAAAGACTGCTGAGTGCAAAATATACTTTTCTCCCGGAAGTTATAGGAAAAAATCCCAAGATGCTGGATATATTTGCCTTAACAAGACGGATAGCCCCTTACTTCAAGACCGTTACGATAATGGGAGAGACAGGTACAGGCAAAGAAATTATCGGTAAGGCGCTTCATTCCTTAAGTCCAGTTTCAAAAAATTCCTTTGTTGTTTGTAATTGTGCAGGGCTTGTAGAATCACTGGTAGAATCAGAGCTTTTTGGACACACAAAGGGAGCCTTTACAGGTGCAACAGCAGATAAGGTAGGTCTTTTTGAGGAAGCAGAAGAAGGTACGATATTTTTAGATGAGATAGGGGAACTTCCCCTATCAATTCAGCCACGCCTCCTCAGGGTGTTACAGAGCGGAGAATTCAGACGGCTCGGCAGTAATAGGCTGTTGAAAACACGTTGCAAAGTCATAGCTGCTACAAATAAGGATTTGTCTCACGAAGTGAAAAGTAAAAGATTCCGTGAGGACCTTTATTACAGGCTTACTCCCTTAACAATCCATATGCCTCCCCTTCGTGAAAGAAAGGATGAAATTCCGCTTCTCTGGCGTTTCTTCCTCGAAAGGTTTAACGAGAGAACAGGAAAGAAGATTCACGGCATCTCGAGGCCTGCCCAAGCTGCTCTCCTTTCCTATGAGTGGCCTGGCAATGTAAGGGAGCTTGAAAATATCCTTGAACAGGCAGCTGTCATAACTACAGAAACATTCATAAGGTTGGATGACCTCCCACCACATATAAGAGAAACCCGCGTTAAAGAAATCCCGGAAATCATGCCCCTTGATGAAGTTCTAAAAAACCATATTGGAGAAGTACTCAAAAAATGTAACGGTAACAGAAGCAGAGCTTCAAAGATATTGGGGATAAGCAGAAGGGCTCTCTTGAGAAAGATTGAGAAACATTCGATTACATAACTTCCCCTCCGAGCGAATCTTACCAAAAATAATACATGATCGAAAAACCAAATAGAACTTTTTCACGATTCTAAACTCAAAAGGAAAATATCCTATTTCGATTTATTTTTGCTAAACTACTATCAATCGAAAAGGAGGCAGATATGAAAATAGATGAGATAATGGTCAAAAAATTGGAATCTGTAGAGGCTAATGCTCCTGTATATGATGCCATAGAAAAAATGGTTGACAGAAGGATCAGGTCTATTCTTGTAAAACCAAAAGATGAAAAAGATGTTTATGGAATTGTAACGGCAAGGGACATTGTTTTCAAAGTCATCGGCAAGAATCTCGACCCGAATAAAATCCGGATTGAAGAAATTGCTTCAAAGCCTGTAATAAGCATAGATAAAGATATGGATATAGACCATGTTATCAATCTAATGAAGAAGTTCAATATTGCCAGGGTCTTCATATCTGAGGGAAAAGAAATAATCGGGGTTGCCTCTTTATTGGATATCCTATCTGGCGCTTTAATAGAAAGAGCACGAGGAGGTCGTATTGCTTGAAAAAGTCTTTTCCGGTGGTAAAACAGAACAAAAGGTTATAGAAAATATAAAGAAGCACATAAAAACCCTCTGTTCTGCATCAGACTGTTTCAAGAAGGCTATTGAAGAGCGGGATAAGAATCTCATGTTTTGCGTTCCCGATCTTGAGAGAGAAGGGGATGCCATCAGGAGAGAAATAATTTCAACAATTTACGAGGGGGCCTTTCTCCCCTTTCTTCGCCCAAACATATGCAGGTTTGTTGAAATCGTGGATGAAGCCTTAGATGTGCTGGAAGACGCTGCCCATGAGTTTGAATATCTGGATTCAAAATTAGATGAAGAGATAGAGGATGATTGCTTTAAGATTGCTGACATAAACCTAAAGATGTGCGAAATGCTCTTACTTGCTTTTGAAACACTTTTAAGCAAGGAAGACTTAAGAGAGAAAAACCTGGCTATCAGGATCTACGAAAAGAAAATTGATGAAATAAAGTTCGACTTGCTTAAAAAACTGAGGAAAAAAGGGGTGAAAGACTTTTGGGCAGGTAAAATAATCTCAGACTTCATATCCTCTCTTACACAGGTAAGTGATGTCATTGAGGATGCCAGTGATTATCTTTATATTTTGAATGTAAGTCTACGATAACATTCTATGGCTTTTTATGATTATTCCGCTACATGGCAGAATTAATTCCTTATGCAGCCTGCATTTTAATCGCCTTTGGTATAGGTTCCAACGATACATCGAATGCCCTCGGAATATGTATAGGTGCAGGGATAATAAAGTTACGAAAGGCAGTGCTTTTATTTGGATGCTTCGTTCTGCTTGGAATAGTATTGCAAGGTCAGAAGGTAATGAAGACGGTTGGAAAGGACCTCTTAGAAGTAAACCTCTCCATTTTAAGCATATCCCTATCAGTATCTGCCCTTTTGGTCATCTTATCTAATTGGAAAAGGTTACCCCTTTCAACACACCAGGTAATAATCGGGAGTTTAACAGGCTCTGGAGCTGCATCTGGAGTAGATATAAATCTTTTATCCCTTTTAAAAATTGTTCTTTCCTGGATGGTATCTCCTCTGGTTGCTTTTTTCTTCGCTTTTGTACTTTACAAAATGATGGAAAAGACCCTTTCCCGATTGTCTTTATTCCGTATTGAAAGAATTCTGAGAATTATCCTCCTTATCAGTGGAATCCTGATCGCCTATAACACTGGTGCAAATGAGCTCGCAACAGTGTTGGGTCCTGTCATCTATTCGGGGTTGACATCTAAAATGCCATCGTTCTTATTAGGTGCCTTCTTCGTCTTCCTCGGAGCAGTCCTTTTAAGCAACCGGGTGATTGAAACAGTAGGCAAAGGAATAACCACCTTAGACCCATATTCAGGCTTTGCTGCACAGTTTGGGGCAGGTAGTTGTGTATTACTTTTCACCTTCCTTGGAATGCCCATTTCAACAACATACTGCATCATTGGTGGAATCAGTGGCGTCGGGATGGTAAAAGGGATGAAAACAGTAAGGCTTGAACTCATCAAAAAGGTGATTGTCAATTGGGTTTTTGCCCCATCATTAGCCTTTGTAATCTGTTTTGTGATCATGAGGGTACTGAGACACTGGCCATGATTACCCGAGTTTTAGATTTACATTTTTGTAGTCTAACAATACAGAACTATGCAGCTAATACTGCCTTGACAGTAAAAATATTGTGTGATATTGTTAATCCAAGATAGTGATTATATACAACTTTAATTCTCCTCTGAGCTATTGATGAAAGCGAAGATGGGGAAAGACACAAAATGTGTGCCAGCCAGTTATTTCAACTTTAGAAGATTTCCGTTTATTCCCCAAACAATCAGACAATCTTACATAGTGCCAATATTCGTTTTTGGAAACCTACAGAATCAGGAAGTAGGGAATTACTGTGAACAAATCAAATCAACTTGTTGTATCGAGGTCGTTGGGCTTGCTATAGTGCAGCGTATAATTTTCATTGACACAGCAGGAGGGTATGGGCTGAGGTGAATGAAGGGTCAGCTATAGACAAAGAGCTGCGCGTCCTGATACTCGAGGATGCCGCCACTGACGCCGAGTTGATGGAGCATGAACTCCGCAAAGCAAAGATTTTTTTTACTTCAAACCGTGTAGAGACAAGAGAAGATTTTGTCAGAGAACTCCATGGCTTTGTCCCGGATCTTATTCTATCGGATTATCGTCTTCCTACCTTTGACGGCTTAAAGGCATTAGACATCACACTAAAAGAATTCCCCGATATGCCATTTATTTTAGTTACGGGAGCACTCGGTGAAGAGAAAGCAGTTGAGATCCTTAAAAGCGGTGCGAGTGATTACATTCTGAAAGACAACTTATCCAGGCTCCCCCATGCAATCTTGAGAGCTATTCGGGAAGCTGAGGGAAGGAGAGAGCGCAAGCGGGCGGAAAAAGCCCTTGAAGAAAGCCTTGTGGTGATCGGCCGAGCAAAGCGGGAGTGGGAGTCCTCGGTTGATTCGATCCCGCAGCTCATCTGCCTGATTGACTGCCAGGGTTGTATCCTCCGTACAAATCGAGTGGTTGAGCAATGGAATCTTGGGCAGGTCGTAAACATCAAGTGCAAAAGTTTACATGAACTTTTGCATCCCGGCTGCGCTGATTCAGCCTGTTATATAGAGGCATTCTGGTCACAGGCGTGGGAGGAACTGAAATATGGCAGGTCTACCGAATGTGAGGTCAATGACAGGGTAATAGGACGTTACCTTCATGTCCAAGTCAGAGCGATTTCGCCTGGAATATGCAGAAAAGGTGAAGAAACAGCCAGCTATGCAGTGGTCGTTGTACGTGACATAACCGAGCGCGAGCAGGCAATGGATCGCCTTAAAGAGTATGCAAACAAATTAGAGATGGCAAATAAAGAATTGAGGAGGCTCGATGAAATCAAGTCTGAATTTGTTGCTGTCGCTTCTCATGAATTACGAACCCCCCTTGCTACCATTAAGAATGCGATCCAATTGATTCTTCAAAGGAAAACAGGGGAGATCAACGAAAATCAAGAAAAATTTCTTTCTTTGGCTGAGAAAAACATCAATCGCCTTACAAATATCCTAAACAGCCTCTTGGACCTTTCCAAGATTGAATCTGGAAGAATGGAGCTGAATTTTGAAGAAATAAATCTCAGAGATTCCATCGAAGTCATACTCTCCTCATTCAAGCCCATAGCAGATGGAAAGTCTATTCAAATCAAAATGGAAGTCGAAAAGGATCTACCCTCTGTCTACGGTGACCGCGAAAAAATCGCACAGATCATGATGAACCTTGTCGGAAATGCAACCAAGTTCACCCCGCAAGGTGGAACGATCTCTGTCTCAGCAAAACCTTATCATGGAGATGGAAATATGGTAGCTATATCTGTTAGGGACTCAGGGATTGGGATCCCGGAAGACCAGCTGGAAAAAGTCTTTGAAAAATTTTTCCAGGTAGAAGAATCCCTACGCCGATCAGTAGGTGGGACAGGATTGGGTCTTGCTATCACAAAAGGATTGGTAGAAGCCCATCATGGGAAGATTTGGGTAGAGAGTGAGGTTGGAAAGGGAAGTACATTTACCTTCACATTGCCCATATCAAAAGGGGAGAAGAGGGACCTTCGATTTCGATACATCCTGGACAAGGAGTTTCAGCGTGCACTGGAAAATCATTCACACCTTACCCTCTTTCTTATCGAGATATCAGCTGAAGGAGCTGAGGTGAAAGATACTTTATTAGACCAATTAGAAGAGAAGTTAAAACAATGCCTTGGTAGAAAGACAGATGTTGTATTGAGATTGGGCAGGGGGAAAATATTATCTGCCTTATGTGAGGCAGATATTGAAGGTGCTCGGGTGATCCGTCAAAGGATTGATGAGGAATTGCAAAAACATCCCATCGAAGGTCAAGATGTATCACTCATTACTAAAGTAGGTATGGCTACCTACCCTGAAGGGGCTCTTTCAAAGAGAGAACTATTCAGAAAAGCCAAAGAATACTTAAGGGGGTAAAATGAGTCAAAAAAAGATTTTGCTCGTAGATGATGAAGTCGATTTAGTAGAAACTCTCCGTTTTTCTTTGGAGAACGAGGGATACAATGTCCTTGTTTCTCACGATGGAGAAGATGCCTTGAATAAGGCCCGAAAGGAAAATCCTGATCTGATCCTCTTGGACCTTATGTTACCAAAATTGGATGGGTATAAGGTCTGCCGTTTATTGAAATTCGATGAAAATTACAAACACATTCCCATCCTGATGTTAACGGCAAAGACACAGGAAAAAGATAAGCTTCTTGGAAAGGAAACAGGGGCTAATGATTATATTACCAAGCCCTTTGATACAGACGAATTACTGAAAAAGGTAAAGTCTTATCTGCGTTAATAGTTTTGAGTTCGGGGTTGAGAGTTCGGAGACTTATGAAAAAGATGCTACAAACTCCGAACTAATTACTCCGAACTTTTATTAAGTAAGAATATGCCAAACTTTAGATACAGAGTCAGGGACAGGAATGGTAAAGCGACTGCTGGAATGATCGAAGCCCCAACACTTCAGATTGCAGGGGACCATCTCTACCGACAGGGATACTTCCCCATTGCGATTGAAGAGGAAAGGAGCGCTGTTTCGCTTGGCATGTCGGACCTTTTGAGACGATTCAAAAAGGTGAAGTTAGAAGATATTATATTTTTCAGCCAGCAACTTTCCACCTTATATAAAGCAGGATTGCCTTTGCTTACGGGGCTGGAAAGTTTAACAGAACAGACAGAGAATAAAAAGTTGAAGCCAATATTAGAGGCGATTGGTCGCCAGATCGAGGGAGGAAGTACACTCTTCGAGGCCATATCTAAATATCCTGATGTTTTTACCCCTGTTTATGTCAATATGGTACGAGCAGGTGAGACCTCTGGTAAGCTGGGGGAATCATTGGATCGTTTTGTAGCCCTTGCAGACCGGGAATTAAGAACCCGACAGAGGGTGAAAGAGGCAACACGTTATCCCAAAATCGTCATTTTATCATTGGTCATCGCATTTGCTATTTTGATCATCTTTGTCATCCCGAGGTTTGCTCAGATATTTACCCGGTTTAACACGCCCCTGCCCTTGCCTACCCGGATATTGATCGGTATCAATGACCTCTTCCATACTTATTGGTATCTAATTTTATGTGCGCTTTTTGGAATCCCGATCCTGTTCAAACGCTATATCCGAACAGGCCAAGGGAAGTATTTCTGGGATAAACTAAAAATGCAGATCCCAATATTTGGCCTTCTTCTCTTAAAATTTGCACTCTCCAGGTTTGCTTATACCTTTGCCATGTTGTACCGAAGTGGGATTCCAATTCTCCAGACCCTCGAGATCACCTCCTCAACGATTGACAATTTAATCCTTTCCAAATCAATGGAAGGAATTAGTCGAGGTGTGAGGGAGGGGCGAAGTTTGACAGATGCAATGAAGGAAAGTGGAAAATTTACCCCTCTTGTTATTCAAATGACCTCAATTGGAGAATCTTCAGGAACCTTAGATGAAATGCTGATGAGGGTGACAGAATACTACGACATCGAGGTAGACAACGCCATCAAAAAATTTTCTACCTATATCGAGCCAATATTAATTCTCTTTTTAGGCGTGGTAGTTCTGTTTTTGGCGTTGGCTGTTTTCCTCCCCTGGTGGAACATGGCCTCCCTTTTCAAACACTGAGGATAATATTGGAAGAATATAAATCTAAAGTGATGAGTTTTGAGTTCGGAGTTCGGAGTTCTAAACCCAAATACTCCAAGCTCCGAACTACGAACTCCGAACTCAAAACTATTTGCTCCGAACTCCGAACTCATCACTCCGAACTATTTTCACGGCAATCGGGTTTTACCTTTATAGAGGTGATCCTTGTAATGGTGATTATGGGAATCCTCTCTGCCATCCTGATACCCAGACTTAGCATTTTAACTTCTCCAGACTCTTCTCTGGAGGGAGCAGCTTACATAATTGCCTCTGACATTCGATATGCACAGGAATGGGCTATGGCCAATCGAGTTTCCAAAACTGTCACCTTCTCCACTTCTATCCCACCTGGCCCAACCGGATACACATTCAATCCCACCAGTAGTCTGGATCCTTCTGGCAAGCTTCCTTCTGGTATAACAATCAGCAACAATTTCACGATCACTTTTAATTCTCTTGGAGAACCAACAACAGGTGGAGGCGGATCGGTAATGGTTTCTAATGGTGTGCAGACAAAAACAATAAGTGTTGTGAATTATACAGGGAAGGTGAATATCAGTTGATAGTTCGGAGTAATGAGTTCGGAGTTCGGAATGATGAGTTCGGAGAATTGAAGATGAATAATGAAAAATTTGATTTCGAGAACCTGAAAGTTTATCAGAAGGCCCTGGAATATATTGATTTTGTGTACAAAATAACAAAAAATTTTCCTAAAACAGAAGTCTTTTCATTAATAGATCAATTCAAAAGAGCTTCAATATCTATCTGCCTTAATATTGCCGAAGGGAGTGGAGGAAGCAAGGCTGAGTTTAATCAGTTTCTTAAAATAGCAAGAAGATCTATAAGAGAGTGTATAGCAATTACCGAAATCGCATATAGACAAGAATTTATTAGAAGTGAAATTAAAGAAGAATCACGAATTCAATGTTCGGAATTGTCAAAAATGATAACTGGATTAATCAAATCTTTAAAAAATGATTGATAAGCTCCGAACTACGAACTCCGAACTCAAGACTATAAGGAATAAAGGTTTCACCCTCATTGAGATCATTATCCTGATTGTCATGGCAGGCATCATCCTGCCTGTCATTGTCGTCCCTTTTGTAACAAGTGTAAGAGACAGCGGAAAACCAGAGATGGTAACCACGGCGATGTATCTCGCCCATTATAAAATGGAAGAGTTCATGAAATATGATTATTCGAATGCAGCCCTCAATCCCATTGCCCTTACTGCTTATGCCAATGCACCCATTGCTAACTACCAATGGCAGTGGGCGATTGTCTTGGTAGACAACAATTTCAATACATCTGGTACAGATGTTGGATACAAAAGGATTTTAGTTCGTGTGAGAGATCCGGAAAATGATACCTATGAGATTTATTCAGTGGTCACGAATTTTCCATAATCCAGAAAGGATAACAAATGCGGAATGCTGATTGCGGAATGCGGAATGAAAAACCTGAATTAAGAAAATCCAGAGTGTGGATTAATAACTCCAAACTCCAAACTCCAAACTCCAAACTCCAAAGTGGTTTCACTTTAATCGAAATCATTGTTGTTATTGTGATCCTATCCATCATTTCAGCTATTACGATTAATTTCTTGATTAACAGTCTTCAAATCTATACAATGACAGTCAATCAGAAGACACTTTTAGATGAAGGGAAATTGGCGCTGGAAAGAATGTGCAGGGATATCCGGGATGCAAGAAGCATTTCATCGCCTGCCTCAGGGGGTTCGGGCAGTTTGATCACATTTATAAGAAACAATGCAACAGTCCAGGATGTTGCGGCTGAAAATATTACCTTCCGTCTCACCGGGACCACTCTTGAAAAGGTGAAGGCGTCTCCAGTAGCCACCAGTTCATTGGCTTCAAATGTTTCTACATTTACGGTAACCAGAGGAGCAACGAATGATGAGATTACCATCGTGCTCACCCTCTCCCTGGTAACCGGAGAGAGGGTAGCTTTACAAACGAAGGTCTATCCGAAAAACCTTCCAAAAGACGCAACCTATAAGAACTTTTGTCAGAACTGGATGGAGGCATATCAGTAATGGCCGACAAGAAGAGATTGTTTCGCTTTGCTCTCAATGACAACCCTAATGTATGGAGGTTTTATTGTCATTGCGAGAAGTCCCGTTGGGACGACGTGGCAATCCAGACTCTAAACCGCATTAATAGTGATGATATTGTTAGGAGTTGATTTGGAATTGAGCAAATTGGCATCGAAAAACTTTAATTTAATAAATTCAAAAGGAATTTCGGTTCTCTTCCTGATCATTGCCATGCTGTTAATGATTACAATAGGATATGCCCTCACTTATTTGATCCCTACAAAACAGAAATCCGTGGTCTTCCCTATTCAGTCCACCCAAGCATTCTTCATTGCCCAATCTGGAGTGGAATTCGCTGTCCGGTACGCTCAGGTCAATGGTTGGACAACGACGGCATTGCTTAATAATTTGGATGGCATTCAAAGAAACCTTGGCAGTGGAAGATTTACTCTTACTTATAATTTTGCAACTTACGGTGATAAACTCATTTCCGCTGGAGAAGTCCCCACAGGTACTCAAAGAAGGAAGATTGATGTCTCCAATTTTACCCGTTTCTTGATGTCAATTGCTTATTTTGGATCGGCCTCTAATCCTGCCGATAATGGGACAAATACCACCAATCCAACTGCGGTAGCTCCTCCCGGGAGTATGCAGGCAGGCGATCTTGTCCTGATGATAGCTCAGTCTCGCGACAGTACGGCAACAATCGCCATATCTAATGCCGGAGGCCAAAGCTGGACATCAGAGACCCAGCAAAACCAGACCAACTGCCGGATAAGGCTATTCTGGTGCAGGTTCAATGGCACATGGAGCGCCAATCCAAGCGTTTCCTTCGGTAATACCAATCCGCATACAGTCGTCATGCACGTGTTCCGGCCCTCCAACACCAGCAGTGTGTGGCAAGCAGATGTAGCACAGGTTTCCAGTAACTTCAACGCTCCCGCTTTTCCCAACTACACCGTCACCATTCCGGGGATTACCACTATCACGGACGGAGCCCTCGTCTTTGCAACGTGGGCCTCTACAGATAACAATACCTGGGGATCTCTGACAGGTGGGTGGTCAACTCCGGGTTTGGCTCAATACCGGAACAGCTCGGGCTCAGATCAATCTCAAACCCATGCCTACAAGGTCATGGCGACCGCCGGGGCTTCCGGGAATGTCAGCAAAAACCAGGCGACTCTTGGAGGAGATGCCGGTGCCTATTTGATCATTGCCTTTAAGGCAGTAATAACATGTCCTTAGAGTTTAAGGGCAAGGTTCAAGCATGACATGTTGGGAGGTTTTAGGATTTTTTCAGCACCCTTTTAAAATTTAGGGGTTAAATATGGCAGAAAACATCGGCTTAGACATTGGTTCTCATTCCATTAAGTTGGTAGGCCTCAAAATGACCTCTCAGGGTCCCGTCCTCACCCATGCAGGGATCAGGGGAATCCCTTATAAAGCAGAAGGAGAGGATTTGAACTTGATTTCCGAAACCATTAAGAGCCTTTACAAAGAAGTTGGTCTTAAACCCGGAAAGGTGAGGCTCACTGTTTCTGGCTCCGGAGTTAACACCAGACGAATCACCATTCCTTCCATGCCCAAAGCCGAATTGAAAGAGGCGGTCCGTTGGGAGATAAAAGATCATCTTTCCTTTCCTGTAGAATCAGCCAAAATTGATTTTTATATCCTTGATGAATTTGTTGAAGACAATGTCAAGAAACTGGACCTCATTGTTGTCGCCTGCCCGAATAACCTCATTGACCGGACCCTTTCCATAGCGGAAGGAGCCAGCCTTCAACCTGTCCATCTTGGTGTTGATTCCTTTGCTTACTGGAATGCCCTGTTGGCTTTTGATCGGCTTGAAAAAGGGAAAGTTGTTGCCTTGATTGATCTGGGTTCTAATAAAACAGGTATCCATATTTTCAAAGAAGGAATTTTACAATTCAGCCGGGAAGTCACTCCTGCTGGCGAGGATATTACCCGTGCCATCTTGGAGGGAATTGTCTCTGAAGAAGAACCCCATCTCCTTTATGAAAAGGCTGAGAGAATAAAACATGAAATAGCAATTTTTTCGAAGGCTCCTCTTGAAAGAAAAGATAAAGAATCGATTAATCTATCAAAAATATCCTTTTTAGTCAGACCTGTCCTTGAGAAGTTGGTAGTAGAAATAGGTCGATCCTTCGACTACTACAAAAACCAGTTTCATGTGGAGCGAATCGATCAACTTCTTCTGACAGGCGGAGGTGCCAATTTAACAGATATCACCTCCTATTTATCGAACGAACTTCGAATACCAACCGAGCAATTCGTTCCTTTTAGAAAGATTCTCTTAGATTCAAAAAGGATAGACCAGCAAGGTGTAAAGAGTTTAGATCAGATGAGTTCTATGTTTACGGTCGCTACAGGAGTTGCACTCCCTGAAACCAAACGGATCGAACTCCTTCCTGTCAAACCATCCTATTGGTCCAAAGCTCGTTTGGAGAAATCGATCCCGGTTGTGTCTACGCTGATTCTCCTCCTCGTCTTTCTGTTGATCTTTTGGAAGATGAGCGGACAGGTAGCTGACTTGCAGAGAGAACGTGATGACAAGATGGCCAAAATAAAGACACTCGAAACACTTCAGGCGAAACTGGTTTTATTAAAAGATAAAGAGAAACAGATAAGACAGAACCTTTCTGTTTTCCCATCTTCCATGGTCGTAAATGTACCATTCCAGGATGTATTGAAGGCAATCCGTCACATAGTACCAGACAATGTTACAGTGACACTTCTTTCAGTTCGAGAGAAGTCAAAGACCTCAAAAGAGGAATCCCAAACGAACGAGGGAATAGAAATGCAAATTAAAGGCCTTGCTTTTGGGAGTGACTTTCAATGTCTTACAGCACTAGCACAGTTGATTGAGCGTCTTGAAAAATCTCCTTTATTCAAAGATGCTAAGCTGGTGACAGCTGAGGAGAATAAATTATATAATCAGCCTGGAACTGAGTTTGAGATTGTTTGCGATATTAATCCACCTTTAATTCCCCCCTTAGTAAGGGGGGACAAAGAGGGATTAAAGAGCGGTAGGGATTAAAAGAGAGAAAAGACCATAACCCATGAAGCTAAAAGGTAGAGAAAAGATATTAATCTTTTTTGTGATTATTGCCATAGCTATCTGGGCCTTTGATCGTTTCTATTATGCACCTCAGAAGAAAAGGGTCTTGGAACTCAAGGAAGAAATCAAGGCAGCTGATCTCAAACTGCAAGAAGCCATTATATTTACTCAAGGAGTAGAGACCGTAGAGACAGAGGTTTCTCGTTTAGAGAAAGAATTGCACGACATTACTGAAAGGACACTGAAAGGAGAGGAATTCAGAGTATTTTTAAAAAACCTGGCAATAGACAGCGATCGCCTTCAGATGAAGATTGTCTCCCTGACGCTTCAGGAAGAGAAAATATCTCTCCCTGAGGGAGAACAAGCGATCTCTGTTTTTCAATACAAGAGGATTATGGTAAAGATACTCCTCCAGTCAAAGTATAATGCTATCATGGCTTATTTAAAAAGTATTGAAGAACTTCCTTCTCTTGTTTCGGTAGATAATCTTCAAATAGAGAGGACTGAAGAGATTCTTCCATTGTTAAAAGTAAACATGGGGTTGAGTGTACTTGTCATTTCGTGATGGTAGTGATAAATAATAAATATTTGACCATTATTTTTATTTTGTTCGGGATAATCTTTGCAGGATCTACGAATGCCTATGTGCAATCGAAAGAAACAATAGCCTTTTCTCAGGAAAACGGAAGAGATCCATTTTCTCTTCCCTCAGGTGTTTATCTCCTTTCCAAGGCTAAGACTGCCGCGGTGACTAATGCGCTCTCTCATCCTCAAAGGGTCAAAGCCATTTTGATCAGCGACTATATTCGATTGGCTTTGATTGATCGGCATATTGTGACTGTAGGAGACTCGATCAATGGTGAGAAGATATTAGAGATCAAACCTAACAAGGTGATTTTAGGAAAAGGAAACAAAAAACGGACTCTCCCTTTATATCAGAGCCCCTTTTCGATTAAAGTAGAAGGGAAATGAACAGGAGAAAGATCATGAGAACAAAAATCTTCTTTCTATCTTTTCTCAGTCTGTTTTTGGTGCTGGGTTGTGCTACTCTTCCGAAAGAAGAGCGGGCGAAAATGCCTTCTCAGATGATTATGCCGGCCCAACCTCAACCTCCTGAAGAGAAATTAACGGAATTGGTGATTCCCCAAAGCGAGGAAGTAAAAAAGATTCCAGAGAAGCTCTACTCTTTCTTTGTCCGCGATGCAGACGTCCAGGAAGTCCTTCTTGCATTTTCGAGGGAAAGCGAACTCAATATAGTCATCGATCCGGAACTTAGTGGTAGGGTTACCATCGACCTGAAACGAGTAACTATGAAAGAGTTCCTTGATGCCGTCCTCTCCCCGCTGGGATGGACCTATTCTATAGACGGAAGGTTTGTCAAGATCACAAGACCTCAGATGGAAACCCGTCTCTTCACGTTAAATTACATCTCAACAAAACGGAGTGGGAAAAGGGAGATATACGCCAGCACAGGTGGAGGGTTGCAGACAGGTGCCCTTGCCGGTCAACAGACCGGTGTCCTTCCAGGTCAACAGACTGCGGTAAGTCCCAGTACTTCAAATACTGGATATAGTAATCTCACCAGCGTTGATGAAGTAGACCTGTGGGATGAGATTGAGAAGGGATTAGAGGCACTCATTTTTGGATCTATTGATGAGAAAGTAAAACAGGTTGCCTCAGAAAGTGGAAAGATGACATTAACCAGAACAGATGGGAAAGGGAAAAAATTGGTCATAAATAAGTCGACAGGGATAATCTTGGTGGCTGACTATCCTGTCAATTTGAATAAGGTTGCTTTGTTCCTCGAGACGGTTGAAGGGAGTTCTCAGAGACAGGTTACCATTCAGGCAAAGATTATGGAGGTAATCCTCTCTGATGCCTTCCGAGAAGGGATTAACTGGAAGGTAATAGAAGGCCTTCCCCGTTTTGTTAACTTATCATGGGGACTTACAGACAAGGCAAAGACAACAGGATTCCCTGGTGGATCTTTTACCTCTTCAACAGGGAACACTATATCGACCCCTGGTACTTTTAAAGTAGCACCTTTGGGAGGTGTCCTTGCTATTGGAACAGGAGGCTCGGAGGTGCTCCTTTCAGACATTGTTCAGGCAATATCTGAGCAGGGTGATCTAAAGGTTCTATCCAGCCCGACCATCTCCACTCTTAACAATCAGAAAGCGATTATTCGGGTTGGGAATCAGGATGTCTTCTTTATAACTGGGGCAGTATCTACCCAGACTACTGTGACCCAATTCATCCAGCCCATGACAATTGATATCGGGATCATCCTTGATGTGACCCCACAGATTTCAGAAGATGGTAGTATCATCATGAACATTCATCCCAGTGTAACTGACAAACTTGGGGAGAAACCCAGTCCTGATGGAAAGTCAACTTTTCCTCTCCTTAGTGTAAGGGAAACTGATACAACAGTAAGAGTAAGGGACGGACAGACGATTATCATCGCCGGCCTGATGCAGGAAAAGACGGAAGAGACTTTTATCGGCGTCCCTGGTTTGAAATCGATTCCCCTGCTGGGCGGTTTGTTCCGATACAAGGCAGAAACGAAGAGAAACTCAGAGTTAGTAATCATGATCACCCCCACTCTCCAGATTGGGAAAAAGGCAGAAGGGTATACCCAAAGATAGCCTTCCTTTCACTCGTATATCTCACCCCTTGGGGCGTTACAATCAAAGCTAAAACCTTGCATTACCAAAATGAATAGTGTATCTTTATTGCAATGGAGGATTGGTGTATCGAGAATTCTATAACCTAAAAGAGAAACCTTTTTCTCTGACTCCTGACCCCCAGTTTCTCTATTTGAGTGAGTGCCATCAAGCAGCTATCGAATCTCTTCTATACGGAATTTATCAGAAGGAAGGATTTATGGTTGTCACCGGTGATATTGGAACCGGGAAGACAACAATCTGCCGAGCCCTGTTAGAGAGATTAGACAAAAATGTGAAGACAGCGGTCATTTTTAACTCCTTTCTTACTGAACATGAACTATTGGAATCGATTCTTCAAGATCTTGGATACCCCTCAAAGGGGAAATCGAGAAAGGAACTTATTGATGCTTTAAACACATTTCTTATTTTCCGATTGTCCCAAGGTGAAAACGTTGTCCTGCTTATTGACGAGGCCCAGAACTTATCTATCCCTGTTCTTGAGCAGATCCGCATGCTTTCCAATTTAGAGACCGAAAAAGAGAAGATGCTCCAGATCGTTTTACTTGGTCAATCAGAATTCGATCATGTGCTGCAATCCCCTGAGTTGAGACAATTAAATCAACGGATTGCTATCCGGCATCACCTTGTACCATTCACCCGAATAGAAACAGAGTCCTATATTTACCAGCGTTTGGTTTTAGCTGGTGCCCAAGGAAGCATCACCTTTTCAAAATCTGCGCTTGACAAGATTTACAAATTTTCGAAGGGCATTCCGAGGTTGATCAATCTCATATGCGATCGCGCACTCCTGGGTGGCTTTGTTGAACAGACCTACTATATAGACAAGCGAATCATTAAGAAAGCAAAAAAGAGCCTTGATGGAGAGGATGTTAAAGGTTCTTATTTCAATATATCGGATTTTCTGAACCGCACGGTTCCGTCCCCTATCGCCTTCATGATCATTATCTTTTTGCTTTTTGCCGCCGTAATCTTATCAACCCCAACACTAAAGAACCGTATCTTGTACAGTATTCAAAACGCCTATTCACAGCGTTTTGATAAAGCTGATATAGCAGTTTCGAAAATAGCAGTTGATAGAGACTTTTTTAAAATGAAGTCATTGAAGAATTCCAAAGGAGTATCTCTGGAGGAAACAAAATGAGCCTTATCATGGATGCCCTCAAGAAGGCTCAACAATTCAGGTTAAAGGAGTCGAAGGGAGCTCCCTTTTTTAACGAACCCAGTTTAAAAGGAGAAAAAAGGCAAAAAGGGAAAATGTATCTATGGATTTTTGCGATTGCTGGATCAGGCACACTCCTTGTCCTGTTCTTTTTTGGGAGCAGTTTATTGCCTCTTTTGACTTCCCATCAGAGACGAGATATTGTTCCTGGTGAGAAAAAAGAGCCACCTGTCTATATGGAAGCAAAAAATGAGTTACAGAAACCTCAGAAAGAAGAAGCTTCACCTCTTCAAAAGGAGAAGCCTCTGTCACCGATTAAACCGACTACTGAGAAAAAGAAGAAAGAACCTCTGACCACTCAGGTGGTCAATCAGGAGAAGATAAGGCAAGTAAAAACACATAAAAATACACCTGTTGAAAAGGGATTAACACCTACTCCTAATTCTCAGAAGGAAGAGGCTTCCTCTACAAAACAAATCGAGTCGGAACAAGCCGTTGAAAAAGACACCCCTATGAAGGATGTCCTTACGTATTTCAATATGGGCGTAGATTTCTATCGCCAACGAGAAATCTCAAAAGCGATTCATGCCTATCAGAAGGTGATCGAGTTAGATCCCTCGTATATTGAGGCTTATAATAACCTGGGAATCATCTACCAAGACCTCGGTGATTTTGATAAGGCTTTGAATGCATACCAAACATCAATCAAGATCAACCCTCGATATGAAAAAGCCTACAACAACCTCGGGATTGTTCTCTTCCTCAACGGACGTTATGAGGAATCGAAAGAAGCTTTTCAAAACGCTCTCGACATTAATCCAAATAACATTGAAAGCTATATCAATCTTGGGATCCTTTATAAAAAACAAGGCCAACTTGAAAAGGCGATCGAGTATTACCAGAAAGCCCTCACTATCAACCCATTCCATGGAGAAACCCATTATAATATTGGTCTTCTCTATGAACAGTTAGAAAATCCTAAAATGGCCATCAGCCATTATCAAAAATTTATCCAACTCTCCTCAAGAACCCATCCAGATTTAGTTTCGAAGGTGCGGAGGCATTTAGATTATTTAATGACGATAAAAGGAGCTGAAGTAAAATAAATACTATAACCAAAAAGTCTTTTACTAAAATCCGAATAAAAAGGCGTTGAATATGGCTGAAGAGAAAAAGAGTTTCGGTGATTTTCTGGTCGCACGTGGGGTCATCACAGCAGACCAGTTAAAAAAGGCGATTCAAGAATTGAAACGAGGAGGAGAGAGGCTGGAACAGGCCCTCGTCAGGCTAAAATTTGCCAAAGAGGAACTTGTTCTTCAGTGCCTGGCCGATTATTTCAATCTTCCCTATGTCGATCTGAATACCTATCTCATCGATGAGGATTTGATGAAAATCATTCCTGAAGAGATGGCCCGGCGTCATACGCTGATCCCTCTATTTAAAATTGGGAACACCTTGACAGTGGCAATGGTTAATCCCCTCGATATCCATGCACTTGATGAGGTTAGGAATAAAACGAGGACAGACGTAGAGATAGCGATCAGCACAGAGGAGAAGATTAAAAAGGCCATTGACCAGCACTATGGATTCACTGCGACAATGCTCGATACCCCTCTCCGGCAATTTGTAAGCGGAGATGTAGGTGGAGTGTCCCGGGAGCCTTCAGATTATAGAAAGACACATGATCTTGCTGTTAAAGAACACCTACCGGTTCAAATGGAAGATGCTCCGGCTGCCCGTTTCTTTGACCTAGTCATGATTCAAGCCATTCGAGATCGCGCAAGTGATATTCACTTCGAACCAGACGAAAAGGCATTACGCGTCCGGTCCCGAATTGATGGATTTTTGTATGAGATCCTTTCCCTTCCCAAAGCTATCCATCCTTCACTTGTCTCTCGTGTCAAAGTCTTGGCCGAAATGGATATTGCCGAGACAAGGCTTCCCCAGGATGGAAACTTTAACGTCAAAATGGAGAAACGAAGCTTTGAGCTCAGAGTCTCCACATTTCCTACCATCTATGGAGAAAATGTGGTCCTTCGAATCTTGGATCAGACAAGCCCTCTTATCGAATTGAAGGACCTGGGTTTCTCAGAAGAAATGTTTTCTCATTACCGGCAACTGATCCGAAAGCCAAATGGAATCATCTTGGTCACTGGTCCCACGGGGAGCGGAAAAACGACCACGCTCTATGCCTCTTTGAACATGATCAACTCGATGGACAAGAATATCATCACCATCGAAGACCCTGTAGAGTATCGATTGCCCTTGGTCAGACAGACTCAGGTCAATCCCAAAGCAGGAATCACCTTTCCCACAGGGCTAAGGTCCATTCTCCGACAGGATCCGGATATCATTATGGTTGGAGAAATCAGAGATCTGGAAACTTCTGAAATCGCCATTCAGGCAGCTCTAACAGGCCACCTGGTCTTGAGCACTTTGCACACGAACGATGCGCTGGAAGCCATTACCCGGTTGATGGAAATTGGCATTGCCCCATACCTCATCTCATCATCGGTCATTGGTGTTCTCGCCCAGCGTTTAGTCCGAACCATCTGTCCACAATGCAAAGCCTCTTACCTGGCTGATCAGGGAGTACTGGTTGAACTGAGCGAGGATTTTTCAAAGTCGAAAGAACCCATCACCCTCTACCGGGGAAAGGGCTGTAAAAATTGTAGACAGTCAGGATATCTGGGTAGGACGGGAATTTTTGAGCTCTTGGTCGTCAATGAAAAGATTAAACAGTTGATTTCAGAGAAGGCCTCTACCCAACTTATACGGAAGACAGCAAAAGAGACAACTAAAATGATCTCTCTGAGGGAAGATGGTCTCAGTAAAGTCTTGAAAGGAATAACAACTCTCGAAGAAGTGGATCGCGTTGCCTTTTGAGACCTGAGCGTCCTTGGAGCCCTTTAACGAAATACATTGTATTTGATGATCCAGTAAATGGCTGCAATGCCATCCCTCCAATTTATCTTTTTCCCTTCCGAATAATCCCGACCCCAATAGGGAATGGGTATTTCGTAGATACGACAACCCATTTTGGCAATCTTGGCCGTGATTTCTGGTTCAAAACCAAAACGGCTACTTTCGATTTTTATTTTTTTGAGCACCTCGCTCCGGAAGACCTTATAGCCGGTCTCCATATCTGAGAGATTAAGATCGGTAAAGATATTGGATAATGTTGTTATGATTTTATTTCCCACGGCATGCCAGAAGAAAAGAACCCTATGTGGTCCACCCGAAAAACGAGAGCCATATACAACATCAGCTTTTCCTTCAAGAATAGGAGAAATCAAGCGAGGATACTCGGAGGGATCATACTCAAGGTCGGCATCCTGAATAATGACCATGTCTCCTGTGATGTGAGGAAGAGCGGTCCGAATAGCCGCCCCCTTCCCCTTGTTTGATTCATGGTAAAGTACCTTTACCTCGTCTCTACATCCTTTAAGTACATTTCTGGTTCCATCGATAGAGCCGTCATCCACAACAATAATCTCTTTATCAAAAGGAGCTTCGTCAACTTTTTTGATAACCTCGTGGATAGTTCCAATCTCGTTGTATACAGGTATGATAACGGTAAGCTTCAACTTAAATCTCCATTTCAGCCCTTCTCTCCTGCGGCGATCAGAGATTGTCCCACAAGAGTGGGAATGACTTTTTCCACCCGGATAAAGCAAGGGACCATCTTGTTAAAAATCCTGACCTGCCTTACTGATAAAGAGCGCCTTCTTAAGAGCGTGCCATTTACAAACCATCCCAATATACCAAAGAAATTAAAAAATTTTAAATACCGAATTTTGAAACCATTTAATGTGAGCTTTTGGATCAGTTCCTCCTTACCGTACCGTCTAAAGTGGCCGAGTTCCTGGTCAAGGACATTGTAAAGTATTTTTAGAGCTGGGACAAGAACGATAATTCTTCCGCCTGCAGGAAGTAACTGGTAAAAATTCTCCAATACAACATCATCATTTTCTATATGCTCTAAGACATTGGAGCAGACAATCGTATCAATCGATACACCAAGATTTTTGGGAGGTTCCTGTCTGATATCCCAGAGGAGAACCTCCTTCAAGTTGGAATGACCCCGAAACTTATCCTCTACTATTCGAAGATAATTTTCATTCATATCGGCCACAATAACCCTTCCATGACTAAGCAGCAAGCCCGTCAGATTGCCGATTCCACAACCAGCCTCCAGTATACTTTTGCCCAACCAGGGCCTGATTTTTTCAAAAATCCATCGGTGATAGGAGAGAGCCTCCTCTAAAATATATAGGGTAAGAGTATTGGCCCTCTCGGTACCCATCAAATTAACTACCATCCTTTTTTGCAACCAATCCAATAACAAGGCAACCTATAATTCCCAAAAAGGTGATTACAGCGCCCAGTTTAAAACTCAATGGATCATAAACAAACTCTACCTTTTGTGTCCCGGCACTGAGAGGCACTGCTCTGAAGTTATAATTTGCACAGTAGATCGTGCCTTTTTCCCCATCAATAAAGACCTTCCAGTCCGGAGAAAAAGTCTCATTTAAAACCAAAATAGTATTTTCTCCTGCCTGCACAAGAAATTTGAGTCTATTATTGCTCTCAGAGATTAATCCCACTTCATTTTGGAGATTCTCAGAGTGACCCTCTAATCCCCCCGACCCCCCTTTAATTCGCCCTTTTATAAGGGGGCCCGCCTGCCGTCCGTCGGGCAGGGATACAGAGGGGTCAAAGGGGGGAGGGGGGGGATTACTACTTTCTATGGATAGACTCTTGTGGTCACCTTTTTTTTCTCCCTCCCATCTTGGTTCCTTCTCTAAAAAAACTTCTCTTTCCGGGTGAAAATCTTCCTTGGTTATTGTCGAAAGGATAGTTTTTGAATCCATCACCTTAAAATCCTTGACCAGCCATGCCCTTGGGAGGGCATTGCGATTTCTGTATAATTTAATGGTATTTTCTTTAAGCAGGTCTTCCTTTCTGCCCTGAAGCCCTTCAATCCTTGAATATATGAGTTCAAAGCGAGGATCTTCTTCAATAGGAGTCACTGATATGACATATTTCACACCGTAAAGATCAACGAGACTGGTGGCTGTGATAGAGTGAGCGCCGGTCAATGCCTTATAAAGATCATCCACCCTTTTTAATCGAACCACATCGATTCCCCAAATGTTGTGCAGCCGATAAAGCAAGTTCAAGGACGGCGGATGTTTCTCTTTCAAGATGCTAAGAGGAGATGCACCTCCTATTAAAATAGGGGTATCCATTGAGATAGTCTTCCCTGTTGTAAATGTCCTGAAATGTCCCTTATCTGAGGAGATTATCTCCAAAATCCTGGTCTTTTGGAAGTAGTCCGACGTTTTTTCTTTTCCATAGAATCCCATATTCCCAAGGAGGTCTGCAGTAAGAAAGAAGATGAATAAAACCTTTACCCATCCTTTCCATTTCACCTCATACCCGATTCTCATTAAAAGAAAGAAAAGGGTCAAATAGAAAAGAAATCTTTTAGCATTATAGAGATTAACCGAGAGGTAATTAAAATCTGGAAAATCAATTCCCCTCACCTTAAGGAAATGAGCAACCTCTTTATTGCCCAAGATTAAGAATAAGAGGAGAAAGCCAGATGTAAGAGATAAGGTGATGAGAAGGTTTTTAAATCTCTTATTCTCAACCTCTCTTGAAAATTCTGTCAGCTTCTGGAACCCCAGACCTGAGATAACGGAGAGGCACAGAATAAAGATATAGAGAAATTTGACGGGATACCGGATACCATTAAAAAATGGGACATACTTATATACAAATGAGTATAAAGGATTGTATTGGCCCAGGGATAAAAAGAGAGAGAAAAGCATCAACGAGAGGTAGAGTCTTCGACCTTTCCCGAAGAGAAAGAAGAAGGAACCTAAGATGAAAGGAAGTCCACCAGCATACAGGGTCTTGAGCCAGCATTGGACGACCCAATATTTTTTCATATCTAAAAAATACCCATAGGAATCGGGAAGGAAGAATAGAAGAATATCCTTTGGTGCAAAACTCCATATCGTTGCCTCCTGATAAGAGATCCCCCCCTCACGGATGGAATGGTGAAATAATTCAAGAAAAGGGAGTAATTGAATGGCAGAGAGAAATAAAAATACAATGGAGACAGTGAATAAACTTCTTATTCCCAGTTTGATCCTTCTCCATCGGCCTTCATGAGTAGAAGAATAAGGTGAGGTTGAAAAAATAACCATAAAAAAGAGAACAAAAAAATTACCGTAGACAATTTCTATTCCGCCTCCCAGGAAAGAAATCGTAAGGAAAAGGGCAGTTAAAATCTTGTTTCTTAATCCGGGATAGGCGATCGCCCTTCTAAAAAACATCATGATCAAAGGGGTCCAGATGACGGATAGAAGACAGCTGAGAAGAGAGTGGACAGATAGAAGATAGCCACTCAGCATGAATACCAGGCCTGAGATAAGAGATCCTGTGGAATTGACCCCCAGATCTTTTACAAAAAGATAAGTAAATAATCCACCCAGAAAGAAGTGGAGGATAATGATGCTGTTGAAAGCCACATCAAATGGAAGGAGGAAAAATAGGCTATTCAGGGGATAGAGGATGGCGTTCTGTGGATTAGCAAAGAAGGGGTGGCCTGAGAATTGATAGGGATTCCATAAAGGAAAATCACCATGCTTAATACTTTCTACCCAGAAAAATCTTTGTGGTATAAAATAAGGGCCGAGGTCTCTCTCTGTAAGAAGGAATCTTCCTATAAAGATGTCATAAAAAAAAAGAGGGAGGAGAAAAAGAGGGATAGAACAGCCAAAAAATTGGTTGTTCTATCCCTCTTTATTTTATTTTTCATGCACTCTATCACAAGTGAATAATATTAATGTTTTTTACCATGTGGTTGTTTGAGCAGATATTGTCCCATAAGTAGCCGGGGCTTGTGGTGTGGGTGTGAGGGTAAAGGTATAAACGTATCCCCCCGCTGTCATCGTAAACAGTGTATTTGCAACTGCCGTATCAACACCCCTTAATTCAGCCACGCCATTAACTATGTCGCCCATTGTATATGTGCCAGTGGTGCTCCCAATAATACGCTGTCCAAACATCAAAGCGTTTGAACTTCTCAGGGCGCCCAGTATTCCTCTTGCTGAGCCATTTGCAGCATCGTGCGTCAAGTCGAGGTATCTGGGAATGGCTACGGCTGCCAGAATACCAATAATCACGATAATCACAATCAACTCAATTAATGTAAAACCTTTCCGATTTCTTATCATTTACCCTCCTTTCAGAATATTTACCCAAATCCAGCGATAAATACTGGATAAAATATTCTTAAAATCTATCAAATCAGCCATAGACAGGCATTCCCTCATGATATAAACTATCTTCATTACAATCACCAGGAGGGTGAAGATGAAGAA
>Ga0315282_10002842_pt1 | contig 31411 bp, 31 predicted proteins | sample YL17G07_20_MG_FD_203693 | JGI IMG/M metagenome (GOLD analysis project Ga0315282, IMG submission 203693) | Sediment microbial communities from Yellowstone Lake, YNP, Wyoming, USA - YL17G07_20 | ecosystem: Environmental > Aquatic > Freshwater > Lake > Sediment | place: USA: Wyoming | collected... | reverse complement strand
CAGATCAACGAGGCTTTTCAAGATTTACAGAATGGAAAGCTTATACGCGGCGTGATCAAGATCTAGTTTCAGATTTCCTCTAAGAATGCCACTTGAACGAAGGAGGAATATATGGTCGACGAGATCAAAATTCTCGTCGACCAAAACACTGTGTCTGTGACATTCCCCGGATTTTGACGAGGCATCTACTACCAGGTATAATAACGAAGCTAAATATAAGGCTATTGAAAGTCTCAATTAGCAATGTATTGGCAAAGCGCCGTTATGTCTACTTATACAAGGGCTGTGATTACCTTATCTTAGCTTCACATTAGTGCTTGCGCCCGTAGCTCAGCGGATTAGAGCATCGGTCTTCGGAACCGAGGGTCGTGGGTTCGAATCCCACCGGGCGTACCATCTTAAATGCATCGTACAGACCCGCGAATAGTTATGTCTACTTCTGTACCACTTGCCTCTCGCTTGACGCTGAGACACCTGCTGGCATGATCTCGTCGAGCAGGGCCATCGCTTCTTCCTGCATCCCATCTATAGTGTGGCTATAGATATCCATCGTAAAGGCCACACTGGCATGTCCTAGCGCCTCAGATATGACCTTGGGTTTCGCGCCACGCAGCAGCATCAGGCTGGCAAAGGTATGCCGGAGATCATGGAACCTAACCCCTCCTAGCCCTGCCATCCTCGCGATTTTGGCGAATTCATGGGTTAGAGTGCAAGGGTCAACAGGGTTGCCCTCGATGTTGTTAAAGACCAGATCGTCTAGAGCGAGCGGTCTTCCCAGGTAAAGATTCATGATCTCGCACTTCTTTTTGTATTCTCTCAGAAAGACAGCCAGCTTGGGCGTCATGCACACACAACGCTGGCTATGTTCCGTCTTAGGCTCCTTGAATGTGACTACTCCACGACGCTTGTACAATACCCGGCTAACCGATATCGAGAGCATATCGAGGTCGATATCTCTCCATCTTAGGCCCAGCAGCTCCGCACGCCTCAATCCTGATGACACAGCCATATAGATAATGGGATAGAACCGGTGGCTCGACGCCTGGATCAGCAATCTATCGACTTCTGACGGTGTGAGCGTTCGCATGATCTTCCTGCGCGGTATCGGTGGGTCGACCATATCGCATGGATTGCGACCAAGAAGACCCTGGCGCACAGACCATTTTAGTGCCTGCGATAGTATGCGGTGCTGGTGATGCACCGTCCTGGCTGATAGGCTCTCTAGGCCCTTGCCGTAGTATATCTGTATCATCGATGGATTCAGTTGCCGCAGCTGTATATGCCCGAGGTCGGGCCTCAGATGATTCCTGATCACAGTGTTATATCCATCATAGGTACGCTCGCAGCAGTTCGTTTTGACATATCCTGCCAGCCAGCGATTAAGCAGATCACTCACAGTAGATTGACCCGTCGGGATCGGGATGCCCTTGTCCATGACTGTTAGAAGCTCCCGGAGGCGTATCTGAGCGTCCGTCTTTACACCTTTCACGGTCTCGTAGTATCTGACCGGAGTGCCATCAGGCTTCTTACCCGTCCATATCGTAATCTGCCATCCGTTGCCGCGCTTTCTTATATTGCCATCCATCGTTTTCGTCCTCCCGTTTCGTGTGCCAAAATATCACGCCAAAAGACCGCTGTAAATCCAATTTAGCTTAGACTATCTAAAAACTACTGAAGGCATTCAAACCTCACAGCCTGGTGGACAAAAGTTATTAACATACATGAGCAAATAGGAGTAAATTTGTGGTGTCAGATGAAAGGAGGTGAGTCAGATGCCAGAGAACAAGAAGTTGGAGCCTTTGACGTACAGCGTAAACGAGACAGCATTGCTTCTGGGAGTATCCCGGTACAGCGTCTACAACCAGATCAAGGCGGGTAACATACCATATGTGCAGGTGGGAAAGCTGTATCGTATACCGAAAGTCAAACTCCTAGGAATCATAGAAGAAGGATGGCAGGAAGTCCTTTAGAACGTCAGAAGTGCGCAGAGGATCGAAATATATGAAAGGAGATTCAAATGAAGAAGTATCAACCGATCAAGTTGGTTTGCAAGGACTGCCGGGAGCAGTTCATCTGGGGTGCCAGCGAGCAGGTCTTCTATGAAGAGAGGAACCTAGTTCCGCCTAAGAGATGCCGGGAATGCCGCATCATCCTGCGTCGGAAAGAGACTGAGAGATTACGATTGCAGGAGGCCAAAAATGCAAGCTAACGATAAGATGAGTATGATAGCGAATATCCCGCAGGAACTACGAGAGTTGGATCAGTGGGTTATCTGGAAAGCTGACAAACAGCCTCGCAATGCCCGCAATGGGAAACCCGCTAGCGTCAGCGACCCTAGTACATGGAGTCCATTTGATATCGCTCGGAAGAATGCGAGAAAGTTCGGATGCTTAGGAGTCGGATTTGTATTCACGAAGGACGATCCGTATGCCGCTATAGATTTAGATAAAGTGATAGATGAAGATGGCGAGATAGACCCTAAATCACAGGAGATCATAGACAGGCTGGATTCGTACACTGAAATTTCGCAGAGCGGCAGGGGTATTCACATCATAGTGAGAGGCGAGAAGCCTGGCGCGAAATGCAGGAAAGAGAATACCGAGATATATGACCATAATAGATATTTCGCTCTCACTGGCAACGTATTGCAGGATAGGAAGGAAATCGAAGACAGGCAAGAAGAGTTAGGATGGCTGTGCGGTGAGACATTCGGGAGCAGTAAAGAGGATGGCCAAGATGCGGCAGACCTAAAGCTAGATGCAGACGCGGAGCCGCCCCAAGATAAAATGGAGAAACTCCTGGATAAGCCTGAATTTCGTAAGGTGTGGGGAAAGGAGGTCGCTCTCAAGAGTCTCTCAGATTACGATTGGCAGCTGGCATCGATAGCGTGCAAGAACGGATGGAAGGATCAGGAGATAGCCAATCTGATCATAGCATTCAGAAGAACGCATGGGGAGAAAGATGCCGACCGCAAGAAGGCTCTCAGAGCCGATTATATAGCGAGGACGATCAAGAGAGCGAGGCAGGGTATGCCTTCATATAAGGCTCCGGACAAGATCAGGGCCACAGACCTCATGAACGAAGATTTAGCCGACTTGAGATTCGCTCTGCCTGACATATTGCCCGAGGGTCTTACCATCCTGGCTGGTAAGCCGAAGTCTGGAAAAAGCTGGTGGGCTTTGCAGGCTGCTTATTCAGTTGCACTTGGCAAGAACCTGATGGATGGTACACCATGCGAGCACGGCGAAGCATTGGTGCTTGCATTGGAAGATGGGAAACGGAGATTACAGGACAGGGTCGCCCAACTGAACGGTTCGCTCTTTCATCTCATAGAGTTGACCAAGACCGAGCGCGGCAATTTTCACATCAAGGCGGAGACGGGAGAAGACGTACCGTATGGGCTTGTTCTGAGCACCGAATGGCCCAGACTCGGAGAAGGGTGCATAGAAGAATTGGAGAAGCATCTGGATGAGTATCCGAATACACGCCTCATAGTCATCGACATCATCAAGCGGATTACGAAGAAGAAGGGAAAGGGAGCGGCCTACGATGAAGACTACGAGAGTATCCAGCCATTGCAAGAGCTAGCCATCAAACGAGGGGTGGCCATTTTAGGGGTTCATCATACTCGTAAGGCGGTATCTGACGATCCCTTCGATACTGTAAGCGGGACATTCGGTCTTACCGGAGGAGCAGATAGCATCCTGATCTTGAAGAGAGAGAACGATAACGAGTTCCGGCTCAGCGTGACGGGCAGAGATATCAAGCCTAAAGAGCTGGCGGTAGAACTTACCGATGGATGCATCTGGAAGTTGCTAGGGGACGCGGACGAATACTTCCTCAGCGGGGAGAGGAAGAACATCTTGGAAGCTATCAGCGAGACTCCGATGACTCCTAAACAGATATCAGAGTCGACTGGTGCGTCTGGGGTATCCGTAAGGCAGCTACTATGGAAAATGTCACGAGATGGTCTGGTAAAAAAGGACGGGAAAGGCCTCTATTCGGTAACCCCGGCTGGTGGCGCAGCGACAATCTTAACGAAACAGCGGTAACAGGGTAACACCCTATATCGCCTCCATCGTGCCGACTGTTACCACCACGATGGTAACAGCGTCACTGTTACCTTGTTACCACTGTTACCATTGTTACTCTGTTACTACTAAAGAGTAAAAGAAGAAGATGATAAGGAGGTGGATATAGGATGGTAACCCATAGTGACACTCATATATTGGACTTTCTCGTGGCCTGCTGCGTGACGGCCTCATCGCAGAATGGCGTCAGAGCGGGTGAACTATACGATGCGTATGTGGTATATACGACGAAGTATGGTATCAGGGAGAATGAGGTGCTAGGTCAGACGGCGTTTGGCGTGAGGATGGGTGGGCTCTTTAGGAGGTGCAACCGGGGTGATGGCAGATTCTATCTTGGGATACGGCTGAAAGATATTGGCCATCCATCCACATGAATCTGCTGGTATGGTTAGGTGGATACCCTGAGATTGCCCTATAGATGATAGGATCAACGGAGATGGATGGCGGATGCATGGCGGATGGATGAGATGATTAGTTTTCGTCCATCCGCGTCTGCTGAGCAGCGGGGGTTTGACGGAGAGGTGCCAAGGTTTAGCAAGGCTTGGGCCGGGGAATGCAGGGGGTGCTTGGCGTCGACCAGGCCGGGTTCGGGGTAGGGCCTGCCAGCCATGACTTGCTAACCTATAGCGTCCTTGGCGGCAGAGGCAAGGAAGACCCCGATGGACGGCAGTCTACCCTACTGGAAGCTCCACATTCCCGAGCCGTCAATAAGGCCATCCCCGTCGTTATCGCAATTTATGTAAAACGTCTCTAGCTTATAGACTAGCGGGTTAAACATGACACCATCGCTATTAGCAAACTGTGAGCATTGCACAGTGTAGGTATGCCCCGCGAGTACCAGTGTGCCTGACTTGTATTCAAAACCGTTGGAGATGATGCCTGGGTTGATCTGCAAGTCTACGTTATTCCAGTCGAAATCGTTGTTATTGGTAATGGTGAATTGCGTCCCACTGAGGGATATGGTCGCATCCAGTTGCAGCTTTTCGCTCTTGCCGCAACTGCTGAAAGAGGCGACTAATCCAACGATCACTCCGATGACTATCAGCCCTATTATAAAGTTGGTAGTTGGCGAATTCTTTTTCTTCGTCTCTAATGTTCCGCTAGTCATGCTGCACTCCTCCATCTATTCGTGCGTCAAATTATAATAGAGCGGTCATTATGTGTCAATAATAGTCTATTATAATCTAATTGTGCCTAATCTGGCCCATCCATCTAATATTACGTCAAAGTTAGAATCGGAGTAGAACGAATGGGCAGGCCGAAAAATCCTAAGAAAGAAACTAATATAGAGCGCATATTCTTCAGCTTCACAGAGACGCAGGAGTTCCTGGGCGTCAGCCATCAGACTGTGTACAAGCTCATGAAGGAAGGATTGGCATCGCATAAGATCGGCAAAAAGAGGGTCTTCCTTAAAGAAGACCTCATCAAGTGGGTTAAAGATCACTGAGTTTTGAGCGTCAAGCCAGCGTCAAGCATCGTGATTTCCAGGATGACTCAGAATCAGGAGACCGCTGGCATATATGAAAAGCTGGGATCGTCGCCTGGTTGCCACCAACGGATGCTTGCTGAGAGGGCTCCCCATCCTATCTGTATGACCCATTAGTGTGCTTCATAATTGACTCTGATCCACATCATGCGTATAATGATGCCATCCGTAGAACGAGTTTAAGAATCATCTTCGCGCTAGTTCATATACCGAAAGCGTATAGAAACAAGCCATGACTGATCAAAGATCATTAGCTACAGCAGATATCCCGCTTCAGAAATCTGCGCCACGGCCACGGGTGAAGATTCCTAAGCCAGAGCCGATTATCGGTTACAGAACAGCACGTGGTGTGATGTACCACGGTCTTGCGGAGGATGTACTCCAATCAGTATCCGCGAAAAAGTATCATGGGAAGGTGCATCTCATCTTGACGTCACCTCCATTCCCTTTAAATCGAAAGAAGAAATACGGCAATTTGCAGGGTCAGAAGTATGTGGAATGGCTTGCAGCATTTGCCCCACTCATGAAGGAGTGCCTCAGCGATGACGGCTCAATCGTCATCGAGATGGGAAATGCCTGGGAGCCAGGTGAACCTGTCATGTCTACGCTGGCACTCGAGACACTCCTTGCCTTTCAAAAGAGCGCAGGTCTGAAACTCTGCCAGCAATTTGTTTGCTACAACCCAGCGCGACTTCCGACGCCGACGCAATGGGTTAACGTAGAACGGATAAGGGTGAAAGACTCTTACACTCACGTATGGTGGATGTCGCCTACGGCTAAACCAAAGGCCGATAACCGGCGCGTACTAACAGCCTACTCCTCCTCTATGGTGAAATTGCTCCGGACTGGGAAATACAATTCAGGCAGTAGGCCATCTGAACATCGTCTTGGAAAAGATTCATTTCTCAAGGATAATGAGGGAGCTATCCCCTCTAACGTGCTTACTCTGACGAATACTGATTCAAATGACCCATATCTCAATTACTGTCGGCAGCGTGATCTCCCAATACATCCTGCGAGAATGCCAGCGGGACTTGCAGAGTTCTTTGTCAACTTCCTTACGGATGCAGACGACCTTGTACTTGATCCGTTCGCTGGCAGCAATACAACGGGTTCAGTAGCCGAAAGACTCGGGCGACAGTGGCTTGCGATCGAACCGAAGCAAGATTATATCAAGGGTTCTCGAGGTCGGTTTGCAGAATGCATGGAGGAATGAGAGATGGATAATCTGGCCCTGTTTCGTGCATTGCTGGCAGCCTCTACTAAGGCAGATGTCGGAATCGCGCTTGATGCCTTCGAGGTGGCGAATGGTGAGCGAGCGGCTTGGGTTCCTATAGGCGGTAGAGAAAACAACCGTGGCCCTATCGAGGTTTCTGCTGATCCGGGACGTTCTCTCGTCGAACGGGTCACTAATGCCATTGATGCTATCCTCGAAGCGGAATGCGAGCGGCGTAGTGGCATCCCTGATTGCCGAACCCCACGTCAAGCTGCGACGGCGTGGCTCGGCATTCCCGAGCACGGCCTATATGAGATGACTCCTGCTGAGCGGCAGCGTTTGGCGCATCGTGTAACTGTTAGACTGTCGCATGGCGACGGGCGCGAGGCGCGAGTAGTTGATATTACAGACCTTGGGATAGGGCTTACTCCAGAGGAGATGCCTCAGACGATTCTCAGTCTGAATGAAAGCAATAAGATCCGAAAATACTATCTGGCTGGGACATATGGCCAAGGCGGCTCCAGCACTTTCGCGATCAGTGCTTACACGCTCATCGCCAGCCGCAAGGCCGGGGAGCGGAGGGTCGGATTTACAATAGTAAGATTCCTTGATCTGCCTCCAGAGGAGTATAAAACAGGTCATTACGTTTACCTCGTGCTTGATAAGCTAATCCCATCCGTCGAGATGGCGGAGAGTGAATTCCCGATAGGGACGCTGGTTAGGCACTTCGGCTACGACTTATCCAGTTATCCTTCACCGGTTGGGCCAAATAGCGTCTATGGTCTCCTGAATCAAGTACTCTTTGACCCCGTGATTTCGATTTGGCTAGATAGCCAGGTGCATGGGTACCGCCGAGTCATTAAAGGATCGCGTAACGCCTTGAATGGTGCGGTCGATGATGGCGACGAGAGCCGCCCGAGGCCCAGCGCTGGATCACAACGTCCCAATGTTCTTCGTGTCCCTTGGTGATCTAGGGAGGGTAGGATTTGAGTACTGGGTACTAGAACGTCCAACTAGAGCCAACAAGCGCCCCAGCGCTGCGTTTGTTAATCCTAGCCGACCGATTGTCCTGACACTAAATGGGCAGAACCATGCTGAGCTGCTGGTTAGCATCATCCGCAAGGAAGCGGCGCTCCCATACCTCTCGCAACGGCTGGTAGTACATATCGAGTGTGATTCCTTATCACCGACCGCGAAGCGCACACTTTTCGCTTCCAATCGGGAGGATGCACGTCGCGGTGCCGTCCTGCAAATTATTCACGACGAGCTTGTCCGCATCCTAAAGTCTGATGACGATCTAGTCAGACTCAACAATGAGGCCCGAGAACAGGGAATGCAGGAACGAGATGAAACAGCGATACAGGAGATGCGCCGTGAAGTCGCGCGGCTTCTTCGTCTTCAGGGTATAGCAGTCGACCAGGTTCCAAGTTCGCAAGCGCGTGGCGTACAGCAGGTATCTGACCGATTACTGACTTCTCGGAGACCGCGTAGGCCACTGCAACCTATAGAAGTGCATGAGCCGCCAACCTGCATTCGTATCGTCTGGGACGATGATGAACCGGTAGGTTTTTATCCGGGCCAGCGGCGGTATATCCGTATCGAAACCGACGCTAATAGCACATACCATACCGCAGACAACCCTGCCACATCGCGTATCAATATCATCGCTCAAGGCGCAGTCAATCTGAAGGGCTCCACGCCGCTAAGAGGCGGTCGTATGCGTGCTATATTTGACGTCCCTGAGGGCACAGCAGTCGGGACAAATGGTACTCTACGAGTGGAACTGAGTCGCCCTGGTTTGCCCACGCTCTCGGATCAGCGAGACATCGTCGTGAATGAGAAACCTCCGGCCCGTCCAGGGCGTGAGCAGTTGAATCTTCCTCCGTTTGAACCTCATCCGGTAACGCCGGAGAGCGAGCAGTGGGTGGCGTTGGGGTGGCCAGATGACCTAGGAGCGGTTGCGTCATCAGCAGAGATGGAAAATGGTACGTTGATGATTTACTATTCCACGTCCTATCCGAGGTACGCTACCAGGCTCGCTAGATATGAACAACGCAGCACGGCACTCGCAGAATCATTCACGAAGCGATATGAGGTGTGGCTCGTGACGCACTCGCTTCTCTATTATCGCGACCAAGAAGAGGCTACCTCACAGCAACAGACGCGCGAAGCAGATGCAGCCGAGGTGGCAGAGGATCGGGAGCGCAAGGAGCGTTGCCGTATGGCGACACTTGCAGCGCTATTTGCCGCTCGCGAAGTCGATACCGCTGGTAGCTCCGGGAGCGATGCCGATGGCGGGGAGATGTGACATGCGCATCTTTGGCAACGAGGTTTGCAGCTTGTAGGATGGCAGACTTTCGTAAAAGTGGCATCTGCTGATCACGGGCATATACCGCCTACATTAGCTACTTTATGCAGGAGTCCCCAGTTGAGGAAGTCGGCCTTCTATTTGCCGTCTTCGAGAGCGGGATGGTTAGGTAATGCCCTGATATACGCGTCCTTGCCTTGATGCTTGCTGATCCTTTCACTCAATGCATGAGCCCTTTCAGCTACCCGATTAGCAGCATCTTTTAGGCGATATTCCAAGTTCGAGTCGCCTTCTACATCATGAACCAGCCCTGTTCGAACTAGTATCTCCCAGGCGCGTTCCCACTTTACGCATGCTTCCAGAAAATTATCTACTTTCTCATTGAGAGGAGGCTCTTGCCCTTTTTGATAAGGGCTCCTAGTGTATTGTCTCCAGTCGCCTACCCTTGCATGTTCAAAGGCTTGAGCAGGAGAAGCGTCTGGATACTCTAGCATATATGGCACCATTTGTGTTGAGAAAAACCGGCCATTGAGCTTATTAACGACGACATATTCAGCGACCTGTTGCTGTTTCTCAGCAGGAAGTCTTCCGATTGACCAGGCGATTGTAAAGTTGATCAGCCCATCATCCATCATCTTTCGAACCTTCGGTCTAAGGGATAACACCCTCACAAGTTGTGGCCACTCTTGACCTCCGCCAAGCTTCTCGCGATAAGACTCCCACATTTCTGGCTTGTTAAGGATACCAAGCTCCGCCAGAGTCTTCTCAAGCCCCTCGACTTTCTTCTCCGGGGCGAGAAATCTAGTCTGCAATACGCGGCTGATCCTCTTGCATAGGAGTTCTTCACCAGATGGTCTCGGCATTATTTTCGCTCTCAGAGTCTTCAAACCGACCATATTAGCCGCTCGCCAACGGCGCTCTCCATCATGAAGGTCGAAAAAACCAGCCCAAGTATTATTCTTAGAAACTATCGGAAACACGGTTATCTCGTCCAACTGGCCGATCGACTTCATATTCTTTCCAAGGTCAGCTAAATCTTCCTCATCGAACTCTTTCCTTAGATTGTCTGGGTCTGGTTTGATCAGGTGGATGGGGATATCAGAGACAGTGCCATACCATTCTTTGATCGGCTTCAGTACTAGCGTGTCTAAGTCTTCAATAGTCATTGCTTTTGCTCCTCAAATGTTATCCCTGCTAAGGGTTCCCTGTGGCTGTGATCCGCGTGATCGCATCTTGTAATGCTAATTGTGGCGCATCGCTGGGTAATCCTGTCTGAAATATAACCCAGTTTGAGAGCTGACTGCCAAGCTTAGCTTGCTCTTTGCACAATTTCTGGTTGAGCTTTCTTATGTTATTGGCTGCATCTTGAAAGTTAAACCTTATACTTCCCTTTTTATAATCTGGGAGTTGCGATATTATATCTTCAATATCGGCATAGGGGAGGCCGTGCCATCCAGATAATATCTCTCCCAGGCTCTCATCCTCTACCATCATGGCTTGGATATTCTGCAAAGCTTGATAATCTCTTTGCGCTATAGCCCTCCGTTCTTTCTCTATGTCATCAGCAGCTCTGATACTCCTAACGGTAGCTCTCCGAGTGGCTAAGTCCTTGTCTCTTAGGCTCCTCATGTGGCCTAAGTCGAGGTTTATCATAGGAACAGTCTGACATATATCCGTCTTCGGATTAAGCCATGTATACCACGTGATCTTATACACGTATTTCCCCCCAAAAAGCATGGCGTTGAATGTAAAATAACCTGCCACACGAGCCTTATGTCGGTCTCTACCAACTTCTTGGGCCGCTCTGAATTTAGCTTTATATCTCTCCCGCGAATTTGTAGGATAGATACCGTCAGGATTATATCCCAAAGCATCTTTTAGAATCTGATCTAGTGGCGCACCGTTTGGTTGACGTGCCAGATAAATGCCGATGCTGAGATTGTCTCTTTGTACTGGAGTAGGCGGGGTAGGCATAGTCATAGGATACCTCCCGTGAGTGCAGACTTACCGACATATTATATACCCCACATCGGATATTTCCTATCGTGTACTGATAGGGTCATATCACTCGCCTTTATAGTCGCGCTCTCTTTTTTCAGCAGTAACTTAGTTGCAGATACTTTCAGAAGTTTCGATGACGCTGTCGTTGCCGCTCCCTGGGGATGCGATATATCGAAGTAGTTTGTTTCGCACAATGGTAATTAAGTTTAGAAGAAATGATGTGACTTGACTAGGCGTGTTACAATATAACCCCATGAAGAAAGGATTCACGAAAGCAAGTTATCATGCCGAATATCTGGCTGAAGGGCAGTGGATATGCAGTAAGAGTCCAACAGGAGCGCACCACTGGATTGTTGCCAGTCGGAGAATGACCTGTAAGCACTGTTCAGAGAGTCGTGGCCTTCCCCCCAAAACAGTAATACCGACCAATTAGAGCTTGATACTTTCAAACGTTCGAACTTGTGTCACTTGAGGGGGCACCATTTTTGCGAGGAAATCCGCTATCTACTATTGGAAAACTTCAACTCAAAGCATTAATAACACACAGATATTAGACAGAATGGGCATACCAAGTACACCATTCTGAAAGTAACAGAGATTAAGAGATAGGAGACTTATTTCTTCTTCTTATCTGGACTTTGGGTCAATGCAGAACCAGCAATACTCTTAGATGTCGTTGATGAACGTTTGCTTTTTAAGACCTTACTTGCGAGCGAAGCTATCTTCTTAGATGTCTTTTCATTTTTAGCCATATAGCCCTCCTTTTTCCCTATTCTAACATTAAATGTATTATTGTCAATTGATTAATTTTACAATTTCCTCAATCGTTCGAACCTCCACCGCTTGGGAGCACCTGATTGCGTTTTGACGCTGGCTTTGACGCTGCCTGGTGGTTGGTACATCGTGACACTCGCTGTCCAGCGGCAGGATTTAGCCATCTGATACGATGTGGCTAAACGTGAATTACTGGTCTCTTCGGAACCGAGGGTCGTGGGTTCGAATCCCACCGGGCGCTTATTTGATTAAAGTCCGTTTGCCGACATTTTGCCGACAAACCATAAGTATCCGCTTGCCTCTGAGGCACGGTCTCTGCAAGCCCGTGTTTGACACATCGTCTCTCATAGAGTTAAGATACGAGTAGGCATTTCAGAAGAAGAGCATCAATTCCCTGTGAACACACACGATGACAGAAAAACCTGCCGGTACAGAAAAGATACTTGAGATAAGGTGGCATGGTCGCGGTGGTCAGGGTGCCATGACGGCTGCCAAGATACTTGCGCAGGCTGCTTTTCTGGAAGGCTACCGCGGAGTAACGGTAGCGCCGGCATTCGGCGCGGAGAGAAGGGGCGCACCGGTGAGCGCTTCTGCCAGGATTTCCTCAACGCCAATCATAGTCATATCGCCGGTAGAAAACCCGAATGTAGTGGTGGTTCTCGACCATACACTGCTCAAGCACAACAGCGTAACCAGCGGACTGGTCAAAGGGGGATGGCTCGTTGTCAATTCCTGGCGGGCTCCAAGAGAACTCGGAATCAACGGCAGTTTCAACATAGCGACTGCCGATGCCACCAGGATTTGCCAGGAGCTGGGTCTATCCGTAGCTGGCCTCACCATCCCGAATACGGCCATACTAGGAGCGCTGGTGCGGGCTACCGGGATAGTGAGCATGGCGAGCGTTGAGAAAGTGATGAGAGAGATATTTCACGGCGACGCCCTTGACACAAACCTCTCAGCATTAGCAAAGACTTACGATATAACCAGGATAGAAAGCAATTCTATTTGAACATGAGAACCAGAGATTGCGGACACATATGCGGTGAATCCTCCCCGAGCATCGGCGAAGCGGGAGCGACAGGGGAGTGGAGGACTTCTTACCCTGTAATCGACCCCGACAGGTGCACCCCGGCCAGGCAGAACAAGCCCGCCTGTTTCCAATGCTGGCTATTCTGTCCCGAGGCTGTGATGAGCAAGACTATCCCCATCCAGATAGATTTGAGATACTGCAAAGGCTGCGGGATATGCGCCGAGATATGTCCGACAAAGGCGATAACGATGGTGGAAGAAGGTAACTCCACCTCAGATTAGCAGATGGCGTAAAGAGTTGAGTCACCAGAAGACCGGTGGGAAAGAAGAATTCCAGCTTATCGATGGCAATCGTGCCGCCGCGCTCGGCGCGAAGCTGAGTCGGGTACAGGTCATAGCCGCCTACCCCATAACACCGCAGACGCCGGTAACCGAAGCCCTGTCCGAGTTCGTGGAAAGTGGAAAGCTCGATGCTCAGTATGTTGCCGTCGAGAGCGAGCACAGTGCACTCGCCGTTTGCACTTCCGCTTCCATTGCCGGAGCCAGGGCTTTCACCGCTACCAGCTCCCACGGTTTAGCCTATATGCATGAGATGCTGCACTGGGCTGCAGGCACGCGACTGCCTCTTGTGCTTGTCTGCGTCAATCGCGCCATAGGAGCACCCTGGTGCGTGCAAAACGACCAGCAGGATTCTATCTCCCAGAGAGACACCGGCTGGATACAAATCTACGCTAGAAACAACCAGGAGATAATGGACACGGTTATTCAGGCTTTCAGGATTGCCGAGCTGGTCTATGTACCTGTCATGGTGTGCTACGACGGATATATTCTATCTCACACTGAGATGCCGGTGAGCATCCCATCGCAGAAAGATGTTGATAGCTTCCTGCCTCCATTCAAGCCCCATACGATTCTGGACCCGAACAATCCCAAGAACTACAACCTGGTCACACTGGCGGACCCCAGGGTCAACGCCGAGGGTGTGCTGTGCCACGGCTACATGGAACTGAGGTATTTGCTCCAGGAGGCGCTTCAGGAGGCGCGACAGACAATAGTCCGGGTAGGGGAAGAGTTCGAACAGATATTCGGGAGAAGCTATGCCGCGCCGCTCTGGGAGGAGCAAGTTTCAGATGCTGAGATAGTGATTGTAGCAATGGGCAGTCTGGCTATGGAGGCAATTGTCGCCGCAGGCTTGCTCAGAGCCGAAGGGCACAAAGTCGGCGTGCTGGGCATAAGGGTGTTCAGACCGTTCCCCAAGAGCGATATTGTCAAGGCTTTGGGCAAAGCTAGGCTCGTTGTGGTCTTCGATAAGAATGTGAGCTACGGTTCAGAGGGAGCGACCTGCTCAGAAATCAAGGCAGCGCTCTACGGCAATTACTGCAACGCCGTTATCAGGAATTTCATCGTGGGATTGGGAGGGCGGGATGTCAACGCTAAAGAGCTGGCGGATGCAGTGAGAAGGTCGCTGTCATCGCTGAGCCAGGGCAAATTGAATAATGAAGACCCCGAATGGATCTGTCATATCTGAGAGGCAGTAATAGTTGAAGACAACCGCGGTCAACCTGGACGAAAGGGAACATGTCCTGCCGGGCAACAGGATGTGTCCCGGCTGTGCCCTGTCTCTCGCTTACCGCCACATCCTGAAAGCGCTGGAGGGTAAGGTTGTGGTGACAGTGCCCGCCAGTTGTCTGACCGTGCTGCACGGGATGTACCCCGTGACCTCTGTTACAGTCCCCTGCGTCAACACGCCATTTGCTACAACAGGGGCATCAGCCTCGGGTCTTGTGGCGGGTCTTAAAGCCCTCGGCAGAAAGGATTTGACCGTGCTGGCTATGGCCGGCGATGGAGGCACGCACGATATAGGAATACAGGCTTTGAGCGGCGCTGCGGAAAGACAGACGGATTTCATCTATATTTGCTACAATAACGAAGGCTATATGAACACAGGCAATCAGCGCTCAGGCTCCACACCTCTGGGCGCTATCTCCGGCACCACGCCCGTACTGGGGAAACAGCAGAGCCACAAGGATATGACTACGATAATGGAAGCGCACGGAATACCCTACGTCGCCACAGCCAATGCCTGCTACCCGTTGGACCTCTACGAAAAGGTCAGGAAAGCAATGTCGATACAGGGAACCAGATTTATACATGTATTCTCCCCCTGCCCTCCGGGGTGGCGTTTCCCTTTCAATGATACCATCAGAATCGGTCAATTGGCGGTACAGACGGGATGGAATGTAATCTATGAGATTGAAGACGGCGTATTCCGGCTGAACTCCGCCAGCGAGCAGATTGCGCGTAGCGGCAAACTCAAACCCCTAATAGAATATATCAGAGAACAGGGTAGGTTCAAAAACATTACCGAGGAGCAGGTCAGTCAATTGCAGGCGCGGGTGAGCGAACGCTGGAAACATTACCTGGAACGGGCAGGCATAACAGCGCCAGAGCAGGGGAACAGGGATTAGATGACCTCGGATTTCGACCTCTTCTATAGCAATTTAAAGTTCTAGCTCTTTCAGATTTTTAGCTACGTGTAATTTCGGCTCGGTCAGGGCTTGAATGTCTTGAACCTGCCAACCCGGCGCGAATTCCTTCAGGACCAAACCGCCTTTTGTTACTTCAATGACTGCAATATCAGTAACAATCAAACCCACGCACTTTGGAGCCGTCAGGGGGGCACGGCATCGCTTTACAATTTTTGGTTTACCATCCTTTGCAGTATGCTCGGTTGCTACAATAACTTTTTTAGCATTAAAGGCCAGATCCATTCCTCCGCCTATGCCTCCAACTTTTCTTGAGGGAATCATCCAGTTTGCCAAATCCCCTTTCTCTGAAACTTCTATGGCGCCGAGTATCGCCACATCAATATGACCACCCCTGATCATAGCAAATGATTCAGCCAAGTTAAAAAAGCACATCCCCGGCAAAGGAGTAATATACTGACCGCCAGCGTTAATGAAGTCGATATCCGCTTTTTCGGAAAATCCCCCTTGGTCAACTACTTGCCCGAATCCTAGAACCCCATTCTCGCTCTGGAAAATAATGGCCTTACCTTCAGGAATAAGATTGGAAACCAGAGTAGGAATTCCGATACCAAGATTAACTACGGCTCCGTCAAAAAGCTCTTTGGCCACTCTAATGGCTATTATTTCTCTGCTTAATCTCTCTTTCATTCAAGCCCTCTTAAAATTCCTTTCAAGGTGTCTCGGGAATCCTGGATCTTCCTTTACTTTAATAATCCTTTTTACAAATATGCCGGGGGTATGAATGTTCTCCGGATCCAACTCCCCTGTCTCCGCTATCTCATCTACCTCAGCAACGGTAACTTCGGCTGCCTGAGCCATGACAGGATTTATGTGCCTCTGGGTGCCCCGATAGATGAGATTGCCTAATTTGTCGGCCTTATAAGCTCTTATAAAAGCGTAGTCAGCTTTCAAAGCGTGCTCCAAAAGATATTCCCTTCCTCCAAAACGCCTTTTTTCTTTACCCTTTTCAGCAATTGTACCAGCTCCGGTCGGAGTGTAAAAAGCGGGTATTCCGGCTCCTCCAGCCCTTATTCTCTCGGCCAAAGTTCCTAAAGGAATCAATTCCAGCTCAACTCCACCTGCCAGAATTTGCTTTTCGGCTTCAGTCGGGCGGGAGGGTGAGGTGGATATAGGGAAAGTAGTAATTATTTTTCTTACTTGCTTTTGTTTAAAAAGAACTCCGATGTCATCGAAAACCAGAGTTGATCCAATATTTCCGCTTGTCACAGCTATAATTGTTAAATTTTTAGCTCCCTGCTTAGCCAGGGCCTTTACTAAAAAATAAGGAAAACCACCCGGACCAACGAAAGTGCCAACCATAATAGTGGCTCCGATAAAAACATCGGCTACCGACTCCTCAAAGCTCTCATAAATCTTATTTGTCATCGTGGACTGCTCCCTTATGATTGTACAGGCAGAGTGTCGATGGTTCGAGTCCCGTCTCCCGCTCCAACACATATAGTCAGGGGAATATGCCTAGACTAAAGTTGGAGGATTTTTTCTTCTTACCTCTACCTGCCAACATCTACCTTGATACCATGGGATTCAATCAGCTTTTTAAATTTCTGAATCTGCTCGTCACTGATCATGGGAATGTCTTTCCAGGGATATGCCTTACCCGTGGCGGCATACTTCAACTCCCCGAACTTGTGGTAGGGGAGTAGTGACATTTTCTCTACCGAAGGATTCAGAGTGAGGATAAAATTGCACAGTTCTTCCATCTCCTCCTCTGAGTCATTGAATTGAGGTATCACCGGATGCCTGAGCCATACTTTGGTCACCCCTTTCTCCAACATCCTTTGCAGGTTATCTAGTATCAGCTCATTCGGCACCCCGGTAGCCTCCTGGTGTTTTGCCGAATCCAGTTGCTTAATATCATAGAGCACTAGGTCAGTATAGTTCAGCACCTTATCCAGCACTTCCCAATCAGCGTAACCAGAGGTATCCAGGGTAGTATGAAACCCTCTTTTTTTAGCTTCTTGGAGCAGTTTTAAGGCAAACTGCCACTGCACCAAAGGTTCACCCCCTGAAAGGGTCATCCCACCATTGGTGCGCCGATAATAGCTGGCGTCCCTTCCCACCGTGTCTATCACCTCTGCAACAGTCATGTATCTCCCCACAGCCTCTATCGCCCCCGATGGGCATACCTCGGCGCATTTCATGCAGTAGTTGCACTTCTCCCACTGGATAATACGGGTATTATCAACGACGATAATTGCCTGCTGGGGGCAAACTTTGACACACTTGCCACACCTGATGCACTTAATGTCCCGGGTAATTATCTCGGGGGACAGTCTTATCGACTCTGGATTGCTACACCACCCGCAGCAGAGGGGGCAGCCCTTGAGGAATACCGTAGTTCTTATCCCCGGCCCATCGTGAATGGAAAAGCGCTGGATGTTGAATACCACACCACTAGCTTCGGCGATGTTGTCCTGCATAATTCCCTTTACAGGTTTAATTAAACAGGGATTCCCCATTCAGGATTCACTATTAACACAGGGATTGCTCTGTCCTGGCGATGATGCTGTCCTGGGTTTCCTTGGATAGATCAATCCAGAAGGCGCTGTAACCGGCAACCCTAATCTGCAGATTGGTGTACTTCTCTGGGTGTTCCTGGGCCTCCCGCAGAGTCCCGCTATCCCATACATTGAACTGGATGTGGGGGATAGTCCCTTTCTCATGCCATTCTCTAAGGTACTGGGCGAACAACTTCCTGTTCTCCCCCTCGAGGAACTGGGTCATGAACTTCTGGTTCAGGAGCTGGCTATGCATATAGGGTATCTTAGCTACTGAGTTGAGAACCGCTGTAGGGCCATTCTTGTCGGCTCCAGCCATAGGCGATAGGGTACCGTCAGCCAGGGGGCTACCGGCCCGCCTGCCATCAGGCGTGGCTCCGCAGGCAAGGCCTACGGCTTGGAAAGCTGCTGCCGTGCTCCCATCGATGGTGACGGGGTAACCCCAGGCATCCTTGACCTGCCTGAGCGTGCCATCATGTACCCTTGTCAGGGTCTTCACCGCCCACTCGTCAGCGTAGTCATCGTCGTTGCCATACTTTGGGGCGTTCAGGAAATCCTGGCGCATCTCTTCATATCCTTTCCAGTTTGCCCTCAGCGCCTCGATCAGCTTATCCAGGGTATATTTCCGGTCATCAAAGACCAGCTTCTGAATGGCCGACAGGGAATCAGCAATGTTAATTCCTCCCAAGAAAACCATAAACGGCCAGGTATCGTGCTCTTTGTGAAGCTTTGTCAGATCGACCCCCCTCTCCACGGCCTCATCCAGCAGGAAGGAGTTGCACGGGTCCGGGCTGTACTCTATAACTACCTGCTGGCCCACGTTCCATGAATTCACTCCTATCTTAATATAGAACAACAGCCGCTTACAGTAGGAATCGAGCAGCTCATCAGAGGATTTCATCTGCCTCGGGTCCTTGATCTCTGGTTTCCCGGGCAAGTAGGGGGTTTCAAACAATCCCAGAACCTCCGACAGCAGCTTGGGGCCGTATATGGCCCCCATAGTGGCAATACCCGATGAAGTTACGGCCCTGCCGCGGATGTGTGGGTTGACGCAACAGCCCAACTGTACATTCTTGGCATCCTCAGTAGACCAGCCCCTCGTAAGGCACCACTTCTCCAGCAGTTCCTGACTGTGCCAAGCCGGATGACCCATGCCCATACGGTCCAGGTCAATGGCTCTTTTCACCACATCGGGTGAGATGTTGCGGTGATAGAGCAGGCAAATGGGAGGCTGGCATACATGGAGATTAGCCAGTGCCTCCATGGCCATGCAGCTTATATCGTTGGATACATCCTTGCCATCCTCATCGTAGCCACAGATGTTGGGCGCCCAGCCCACATCGAAGCCGGCGGTGGCGCTGAAGATCGGAGGCCATTCCGGAGGAGAGCCTATTTCCTGGCTCTTGAGGAAGAGACACTCCACTAGCTCCAGTGCCTTCTCCCTGGTGATCCGGCCTGTCCTCATATCAGCTTCGTAGTAGGGCCACCATACTCGGTCAATCCTGACCCCGCTGCCGTTTCCGCATATCGTCAGGAAGTGTCCCACAATCTCTACTATCCACATGAACTGAAGAGCCTCATGGAAGCTACGTGGCGGATTTGCCGGGACCCAGTTCAAGATATCGGCCAGTTCCTCTAACTCCTTCTTACGGGCAGTGTCTTTCTCCTTCTGTGCCTGCGCCTTGGCCAGCTCTGCATGTCTCTGTGCATAGCGGATAATGGCCCTGCCGCATATGGCCATGGCCTGCCAATCATGCTTCTTCTCCATATATTCCGCAGGGCTCATCTCCCCTATTCTATTCTCAAGATCCTTGAGCTTGGCCTCTATCTTGTCAATCCTCGCCTGGAGTCCGTCCTTGTATAGCGACACATAGTCATATCCTGGCAGGGCACGGCTCTGTTCCCACGTCTGGGGGAAGACGCTTGCTACCGTGGGATCGCCACCTACTATTGGACGCAGAAAATCGGGCATCTCGCTATATATTCGATCACGGACGCACTTTCCCTTCCAGTACGCGCAGATGTCTTCAACGATCTCTTTCCTCTCTGCATCGGTTACCATTTCAGAGTAACCACCCGTGGTAACCGCATCGGGCATGAACCAGGAGCTGGCCTCTGGATACCATCGTATTTCATCCGGCGCTCCGTTGGAGTCACCTACGATGAGCTCATCGGGCTTTATGAAGATTGGCATCTCCTCACACATCTTCTGGACCGCCCTAGCTCTGCGTATGGCCCACGGCTGCCCCTCCGTCTCTCTATAAGCACTGGTAACAAGCCTTGCCCTATCTAAATCAAGTTTGATACCCTGACCTTTACGGAAGGTGCATTTCCCTATACCGGCAGCAACGTTAATCCACTCCTTTGTGTTGGCCGCTTTCCAATATAAGGCGTCCCTTAACCTGCCGGTACGGCGTGTAGAGCCATAACCCCAATCATGGGGCACGCTCTTAATAGCAATATCCTCGAAGGATATACTACCCGGTTTCGGTATCTCTGTTCTGACCTTCGTTTTCTGCGCCATTGCCCTATACCTCCCTTTATCCAGCCTGGACTGAATATCCCAAACTCTAGCAAACGATTGTACAGTGTCCTCGAAAGATTCTATGTCACCATTTCATATATTGTATGTGATTTATATCTCACTATAGGTTATGATAATGGAACAAGAAATATAATAATCAGTAATCTTCCACATAGTTCTGGACGTAAAGAGGAATTAGCCCCTGGACGGATGGCGAGTTTTTTCCGACAACCAATGTCTTCGATGAAGTCATCACCATTGTTATCTTCCTTTGCAGGATATTCAATGGGATATTGCTAGCAATATATGCTAATTTCAGAATAATCATCCTTATGTTGATTTGTCAATACATCGTGCTTGATACATTACATGTCTATCTGGGCTAGATCAGCTTAGGCCAAATCGTATTGGTTGAGTCATCACCTTATGTCGTATCAATGACTACCCTTTGATATTGACTGGCTGCCTGTTTTGACATAGTGAAAAAAGGCAGGGGCAGAACTAACCAAGGACGATATCCCTGTACCCACCCTGAGACACATCCCACTTCCACCTGATCTTCCCCCAATATTTTTCCTAAAATTACAGAGCTTAGGGATTGCTTTTGACCAACCACAAGCCATCCTTTTTACACTTTAGAGTGTAGACATTGTATGTGCTAGCTGTTGGCAAAGTCAGTGGTCTCAGATGTGGATAATTGCAGGTGCCGAGTAGTACTTGACAATCACTTCACTAAAACCTAGGATTAATGTATAGTAATAAGTAGTACTACAATGACGTTTGGACAACGATTGAAGGAACTCCGACAATCCAGGAGCATGACCCAAGGAGAATTGGCACAAAAGACAGCCATTAGCTCCACATACGTTAGTAAGCTTGAAACAGGCGTTATATCCCCGCCTAGGCAGAAAATAATCTTGGCCTTAGCCAAGGCTCTTGGTGTAAATAAATCGGACACAGATGAGCTATTTGGCCTTGCTAGAAAGATGCCGCCTGACCTGTTGGCGAATATAGATACTGGAATGATAAAGACGTGGCGATCTCTTAAGAAGAGTAAAGAGACGCCAGTTCGCGAACTAGCAGTGTTACAGCGGCGAGTTGCTAAGCCAGAAACATCGGACACCCAGGACACACGGCTCAAGGAGTTGCCTGGGAGACAGAAAGACATCTTTCGAGCCCTTATTGAGACTTTTCCGGACGGCATTGTGATCCTAGGCAGTGAGTTAGAAGTCATATACGAGAACCCGTCCATCTCACGAATACTTGGCTATAAACCGGGAGAATTTATTGGCAAAGATACGTTTGCAGTTATTCACCCAGACGATATGCCAAGGGTGGCCCGCAGGCTCACCACAATGATCCATAATCCAGATGATACTGGTAGTCATGCGCAATGCCGTGTGAGGCATAAGGACGGTACGTGGCGTGTGGTCGATGCGGTCGCTAACAACCTTCTCCACGATCCCATTGTCAAGGGCATCGTTATTGTAATCCACAAAGTCAGCAGGCGCTCCCGGGATGAGCGAGAATTGGTTGAAGAGGCGGCGGCTCTAGCGATGGCGAAGAAATACCACCTGACGGAGACTGAACACAGGGTGCTCACCCTGATTGCAGAGGGGAAGAGCAACCCACAAATAGCGGAGCAGCTGGTGGTAAGCCCTTCCACTGTGAGGTTCCACGTCACTAATATCCTCAGCAAGCTGGGTGTCACTAACCGCACCGAGGCAGCCACCATCGCATTGCGTCGCCACTTGGTCGACTGATTGGATGGCGTGAAAACTCGCTTTCCGTCCAGGGGGCAATCCCTCCTGATGTCCAGAACCGTATGTAACATTCCCTGATTTATAATTCTCTTGCTTGAAAATAATCTAATTATCACCGCAGATTCTTATTAGCACTTAAGAGAGAGAACAGTACAGGCCATATGTTGCCACAATAAGAATGTTATGGCATGTTTCTTAATCTAAATAAAGGAGGGCATAGACTATGAAGGCAGCTGTATCATATGAGACCAATACTGCGATGAGAGTAGAGGAGGTTACCCTTGATGAACCGCAAGGCCATGAAGTGCTAGTGAAGCTCGTGGCTGCTGGTACGTGTCACAGTGACCTCCACTTCCTGAAGGGCGATATCCCCGTACCCCTGCCTGTAGTAATGGGGCACGAGGGAGCTGGAATTGTAGAGAAGGTGGGGCCTGATGTGACCACACTCAAGCCTGGTGACCACGTGATACTCATGGTGGCATTTTCATGCGGTAAATGCCGTTTCTGTGTTGCGGGTCGACCAACCCTTTGCGTGGAGAACCTGCTTATCCAGATGATGGGTTCCTTGCCTGGTGGGGGAATACGTTTACATAAAGGCGATAAACAACTGCACCACCTTTTTGGACTGGCCTGCTTTGCTGAATATACTGTAGTGCATGAGCGTTCAGCAGTGAAAATTAGAAAGGATGCTCCCCTTGATGTGGTGTGTCTATTGGGATGCGGCACCAGCACCGGCATAGGTGCTGTTCTCAATACGGCAGGGATAAAGGCTGGCGAAAGCATAATTATCTATGGCTGCGGCGGCGTGGGGTTGAGTGCACTTATGGCAGCTAAGCTGGCTGGAGCAGGGATGATCATAGCTGTTGATACACTGGAGCGAAAGCTGGAAATGGCCAAGAATCTCGGGGCTGATTACGTTGTCAATGCATCGCAGGAGGACCCCCAGCTAAAGGCTCTCACGCTAAGCGGCGGAGGGGTAGATTACGCTGTTCCGTGCGTAGGTAACGCGGATGCCATCATGAAGTCCTTTGGCTCCATTCATGCCGGAGGGAAGTGCGTGGTAGTTGGATTGCCCCCCATAAGCATCAATCTCAATGTCGCTCCGTTTGAACTTCTTCAGGGAAAGATCCTTACCGGGACTACCCAGGGCGACGTAAATACGTTTATTGATGTGCCACGATATGTTGATTTGTATATGGATGGCAAACTCCCCATTGATAAACTGATCACCAAGCGCTGCAGTTTGTCAGAAATCAATGAAGCCTATAGGGCACTTGAAAAGGGAGAGGTGATACGCACCGTAATCAAGTTCTAGCACTATCTTTTTAGTAAATAAATCTCTTAAGAGGAGGTTATCATGCCCGATCAGACGTTCGATGCGGTGATAGTTGGGGGTGGGAATAAGGCTCTTTTCCTGGCTATGTACCTGCTCAAATATGGTCAGATGAGCGTCGGTATTTTCGAGCGGAGGCACGAGATTGGCGGCTGTCTGGCTACTGAGGAGAGCGCAGCACCGGGTTTTCGTGTCAATACCCACGCCACGCTGCAGCTGCCGTTTTACTATCTGCCACTCTGGCGTGATTTCCCTGAGTTCTGGGACTATGGAGCTAAAATCGATCAGCATATCTGTGCCGACGGTGCTGTCTTCAGAAAGAATCAGACCTGTCTCACCATCTACAGTGACAAATATGATATGAGCCAGGAGCGTACTGCCAATCAGATTGCCCGGTTTTCGAAAAAGGATGCTGAGAAGTGGCTTAAAGTCAGGAAATTATGGCTGGGGAAGGAGATGCAGTCTGTACAATTTGATCACCTGTTCCGGCCCGCTGAGGAAAAAGCCGACCCCAAGCTGCTTGAGAGGCAAATAGCCGTCTATCCACATATGCTGGAGGCTGGTGTGGATCCAGACGCGCTGATCCTCATGTCTACCCATACTCGGAATGTGCAGGAGTTATGGGAAAGTAAAGAGTTACAGTACATTAATCTGCGGTTTGTTCTTGGATCGGCCATGGACCCGAACCAGCCGGGCGCGGGTGCCTGGACGTTCGGTTTCTGTGCCACTATGCCTAATGTGGGTTTCTGCCCGGGAGGAACCCACCAGGTAGCTCATGCTGCCCATAAGATACTGGTCCGCGACGGGTGCAAGTTCTTCACCCATGCCCATGTGGATAAGGTTATCATAGAGAATGGCGAGGCCAAGGGCATCCGCCTCAAAGATGGCTCTGAGATCAAGGCAAGGAAGCTGGTGGTGAGCACCTTGAACCCGCATCAGCTCTGTTTCGACTTGATAGGCAGAGAGCATTTGCCTGAGCGGATGGCGCGGCGTATAGAACTTCTGGAAACTGTCTTCGGTTGCTTGATGTGGTACTCCTTTGCCGTCCATGAGGCTCCAAAGTATGAAGCTGCCGCCTTTAACCCAGACGTAAATGATTGTTTCTATCTTGGGTTGGCAGAGGATAACGACCCTATGCATGTCGCCAGGGAGTGTTATTGGACAAGGCTGGGGAAATGGCCCCCCATTGAGGACTATTGTCCCACTGTTTGGAGCCATAGCATGGTTGATCCCAGCTATGCGCCCAAGGGGAAACATATCCTCAGTCACGAGCAACTAGGTCCGCCCGCCACTGAATATACCGAGAAAGAGTGGATGGAGATAAAGAAGCGGTACGCTGAAGAGCTGATGGGTATTTGGCACAAGCATGCACCCAATATGAGTTGGGATAACGTTATCGGCAGTGACTGCAGCACCCCCTACGATTGCCTAAGGATGGAGAACCTGGGACCCCACGGGTGCATGGCACTACTTGACCGTGTGCCGCATCAGATTGATGACAAAAGGCCTATCCCTGAGCTGGCAAACCATAGAACACCCATTAAGAATCTCTATGCTACAGGGGCCGCCTGGCATTTGGGGGCAAATTCAGGGTCGACCGAGTCCTACAACTGCTACAGAATCATAGCTAAAGACCTAGGTCTGGGCAAGCCGTGGGAGGAGAAAGGTAAAGAAGAGCCCGACTCTTTATATCAGCTGTGGCTAACTATTTTAAAAAGGATAGCGGATTCACCAAAGGTGAAGTTTTAATAGCGAAAACAAATATGAAAACATAACCTATGGGGAGGGAAAATGGCAGAGAATTACGATGTAATAATTATCGGCGGGGGCCCCAACGGGCTGACAACTGCCTGCTATCTGAGCAAGGCGGGACAGAAGGTACTGCTGCTGGAGAAGAGATACGAGCTGGGGGGCGGGCTGGCCACGGAGGAGATAACGCTGCCGGACTACTTCCACAACACCCATGCCATCTATCACCTGATGGCGGATTACGCTCCCCCGACCAAGGATTTTGAGCTCGCGAAGAAGTATGACATCGAATACATCCACCCCGAGCTCGAGTGGGCCATGCCCTTAAAGGACGGCAAAAGCCTGTGCATCTACCGGGACGTGGAGAAGACCTGCCAGTCGATAGCCAAATTCTCGCAAAAGGATGCGAAAAGCTACCGCGAGGTGAGCAAGCGTTTCTACAATATCGTCAATGACTTCATCGGCCCGGCCACCTACTGCGCTGCGATGCCGCCCATGGAGCAGGTGCTGCAGCTGGACAAGACCGCTGTGGGAAAGGACATTAACAAACTCACCGAAGAGACGCCAGAGGAGATCGTGAATGAGCTCTTCGAGAACGACGTTGTCAGGACGCTGATGCTCTATGTTGCCTGTCACTGGGGCCTCCCGTATGACGCCTCCGGAGCGAGCTACATGGTTCCGCTGCTCATCAACCGTGCCACGAACTACCGCCTCATCAAAGGAGGGTCCCACCGCCTCTCCAATGCCCTTACCAAGTTCATGCTGGAGTACGGCGGGGAGATAATCACCAGCGCCCAGATCAAGCGGATAATCGTTGAGGGCGGCAAGGCCAAGGGGGTGGAACTGGAAGGCGGAACCAAGTACATGGCAAATAAGGCTGTAATCAGCACTATCGATACCCACCAGACGTTCCTCGAGCTAGTAGGCGAGAAGAACCTGGGTTCGACGTTCGTCGAGAAGATCAAGGCATGGGTATGGGAGCACTGGAGCCTGTGCCACCTGCACATGGCGATGGAGGAGGCGCCACAGTTCAAAGCGGCGGCCAACAACCCGGACATCAACAAAGCCTTCATCTACGTCCTGGGCTTCGAGAACAGCGACGACCTGAAAAAGCACTGGGACGCCATGTCAAAGGGGAAACTGTCGGACACCGCAGGTTTTAACTGCTGCTTCCCCAGCGTCCACGACCCTTACCAGGCACCGCCTGGAAGGTGCTCCGGCCTCATCTCGCAGATGGCCCCGTATAAACTCAACGGGGATAAAGATAAGTGGCTCCACATGAAACTCAAGGAGGAGCGAGCGGAGAAACAGCTGGCGATCCTCCAGAAATATGCCCCCAATATAACGAAGGACAAGGTGCTGTGGTGGAACATGACCACTCCAGCCGATATAGAGAACAAGTTCGTCAATATGGTTGAGGGCTCCATAAAGCAGGGAGCCTACGACTCAACGCAGATGGGTTACTGGCGCCCCAATGATGATTGTCCCAACCACAGGACGCCGATAAAGAACCTCTATCTGGGAGGGGCCAGCAGCTATCCCGGCGGCCTGGTGACCTTCGGTGCGGGGTACGGCACGGCCAACGTGGTAGCCGATGACTGTGACATCAAGAAATGGTGGCCGGTGCCTGACAGTGTGATCGCTGCCCGCGCAAAGGGTATGCCATTGTAAAATGTTGCGGAATGATACTACGGCTGTACCACAGTATTGAAAAGGATACAGGATTCACCAAAGGTGCAATGATAATAAGGAGCTTCTATACATAGAGGGATGAAGAATATATGGAACTAAACGATCACAAGGAGGCCCTTCGCGGTAAACATGTCCTCCAGTATCCGTACAAACGAGCGACGGGACCGATTCTCGGTCGCTTCTTCACCGAGATCCGCGATCACGGGCGGTTTTTAGGCGTGAAAACGGCTACGGGCAAAGTCCTGTGCCCCCCGGTAGAAGTGGACCCGGACACGCTGGAGGATCTGTCAGTAGACGATCTCGTGGAGGTGGGGCCAGCGGGTTGTGTCACGAGTTGGACCTGGCTGCACGAGCCCCGTCCGGGCAACCCGCTGGAGCGACCCTTCGCGTGGGCCCTCATCAAGCTCTATGGCGCAGACTCGGCTCTTCTACACGCAGTAGACGCTGGGAGCGAGTCTGCCATGCGAACAGGGATGCGTGTCGTTCCCCGCTTTTGTGATGAGCGGAACGGCGGCATACGCGATATTGCCTGCTTCGTGCCAGAGGATTGAGCATGGCTGATGCACAAAAACCGGTCACCTATATTAAGACGCCCATCGCGATTCATTACGACTACTCGATTGGTGCGGGGGCGAGCACGTTCATGCGCGCCATTCGAGAAGGACGGATTTTGGGGGCACGCTGCCCGGACACCGGTAAGGTCTACGTTCCCCCCCGCCTCTCGTCCGTCGAGACCGCATCACCCATGAGCGAGCTCGTCGAGCTCCCCGATCGGGGGGTCGTCTACACTTACTGTATCGTCAACATAAAGTTTTACGACCAGGTCCTCGAGATTCCCTACGCTTACGCCTACATTGTTCTGGACGGCGCGGACAGCGCCATCATGCACTTGATCCAGGAATGCCCGGTTGAACAGATGCGGCCCGGGATGAGGGTGCAGGCCGTGTGGAAGGACCCTTCAGAGTGGACCGAGTCGATGGAGAACATCCGATATTTCAAGCCGACAGGGGAAGCCGACCTGCCGATCGAGACAATCATGAACGATATTCGGAAGAAATCATATGCGTGAAGTTGCCATTATCGCCTTCGGGCAGACGCCGAACCGGCGAAAAGAGCTGCATCGGAACGATGCCGAGATGGTGGCCCCCGTCGTGGCAGAGGTGTTGAAAGGGGTTGGCCTGTCCCGCAGGGACGTGGACTTTACCTGCTCCGGCTCCTCAGACTTTCTGGCGGGATATTCTTTCTCTTGGGTGATGGCCATCGACGCACTGGGTGCCTGGCCACCGATCCAGGAATCCCACGTCGAGGGCGAGGCGGCATGGGCCCTTTATGAGGCATGGGTGAAGATGCTCTGCCACGAAGAGATCGAGGTTGCCCTCGTCTACGGATTTGGTCGCCAGAGCATGAGTTCGCCTCGTGAGGTGATGGTCTTGATGAATGACCCGTACCTGGAAACACCGCTGTGGCCGGATACGATCTCCCAAGCCGCTCTACAAGCGCGGGCGCTCCTTGACGCCGGGTTGTGTACGGAGCGCGACTTTGCCGAGATCGCGGCACGAAACCTGCGGCACGCGGAGGGCAATCCTCTGGCACAGCTCTCGGGCCGTCCGGATCCCGACGAATTGCTGGAAGCACCAACGATCGCGTCGCCCCTGCGAAAGCACGACTGTCCGCCGATCACAGACGGAGCGTGCGCCGTCGTGCTTGCTGCTGGCGACCGGGCACGTACGCTCTGCGACCGTCCGGCATGGATCCGCGGCCTTGCCCACCGGATCGACGTCCAGGCGCTGGGTCGTCGCGACCTAACCCGCTCCCACTCGGCGCGGCTCGCCGCGGAGGCGGCGGGAGCGATCGGAACCCGGATCGATATCGCGGAGCTTCATGCTCCGTTTACTCCGCAGGACTGGATCCTGCAACGGGAGTTGGAGATCCCGGAAGGCACCGTCATCAATCCATCGGGCGGCATTCATCAGGGGAATCCCATGATGGGTGCTGGCCTCGTTCGCTTCGGCGAGGTGGCCGTGCGGATCATTCGTGGTGAGGCGGACCGGGGTGTGGCTCATGGCACACAGGGACCCTGTCTGCAGCAGAACATCGTAGGCGTTCTGGAGGGAGAGTGATGGCCAACCGTTGCGCCGTAATCGGCATAGGACAGACGAAGCACACGGACAAGCGCCTCGACGTCAATCACATCGGGTTGGTCCGCGAGGCGTGTAATCGTGCGCTGGAAGACGCGCGCCTGTCCTGGAAGGACATCGACGCCCTCGTCATCGGAAAGGCACCCGACACTATCGAGGGAGTCATGCTTCCCGAGCTCTACATGGCCGAGGCTCTGGGCATGGCGGGAAAGCCCCTCTTCCGTGTGCACACGGCCGGGTCGGTCGGAGGGACGACGGCGATTGTGGGCGCCGAGTTAATAGGTGCGGGTCTGCACGACAAGGTGCTGGTGTTGGGCTGGCAAAAGCAGAGCGAGTCGGATATCACCTGGGCGCTATCGCCTAACTTGCCCTTTGATCCACCGCTCATGGCGGGAGCAGGCGGCTTCTTCGCACCTCACTTCAGAGAGTACATCCGTCGCTCGGGTGCGCCGGACCACATCGGCATCAAAGTGGCAGTGAAAGACCGCCGGCATGCCCTGAGGAATCCGTACGCTCATCTACATCAGCCGACGGTCTGCTTTGAAGAAATCCGCGACACGATGATGCTGTGGGACCCGCTTCGTTACGGAGAGACCTGCCCCTCTAGCGATGGGGCCTGTGCCATGGTGCTTTCGAGCGAGAAGTTTGCAAATCACGGTAGCGCTCGACCGGCGTGGATACACGCCACCGAGATGCGCTCCGAGCCCACAATCATGCCAGGGCGAGATGAGGTCAACCCGCGTGCGGGCCGCGACTGCGCTGCCGCGCTGTACAAGAAGGCTGGAATCACCAATCCGCGCAAGGAGTTCGACTGCGCGGAGATCTACGTGGCCTTTTCGTGGTTCGAGCCTATGCTAGCCGAGACTCTCGGCTTTGCCGATCCCGGCGAAGGATGGAAACTCAGCGACTCGGGTGCCACATCGCTGGATGAGGGGGGAGACATCCCGTGGAACTGCTCCGGCGGCGTGCTCTCGTCCAACCCGATCGGCGCGTCGGGAACCTTACGCTTCGCAGAAGCCGCGCTCCAGGTGCGAGGTCAGGCCGGGGAGCGCCAGGTGGACGGGGCCCGGCTTGCCCTCGCCCATGCGCTGGGGGGAGCCTCCCAGTTCTTCGCAATGTGGATTGTGGGCAGCGAGAAGCCTTGAGTACCGTATCGCGGAAATACACTGCCGGTTTTGTGAAAGAACTTTCCTAGAAGAGAGGAGATCCAATGGCCGACCCTGTAGTGATTGTCGAGAAGGAGGGGGCGATCCTGATCGTTACTTTGAACCGCCCCGAGAAGAGAAACGCCGTCAACTCCGAGGTCATGTGCCGTCTCTACGATGCATGGACCCAATTGAACGACGATGACGATCTCCGTGTAGGCATCCTCACGGGTAGAGGAAACACCTTCTGTGCCGGAATGGACTTGGAAGACTTGAAGAAGCTTCGTGGCGACGAGGAGTTGGACGAATGGGCCGATCGTGTCCTGCACACGCCGGATCTTGCATTCACGGCCTGGCTCAAGGTCAACCGGCCGAAGAAGCCAATAATCCTGGCCGTCGAGGGCCACGCGCGCGCAGGGGGTACCGAGATTCTACAGGGGACGGACATCCGCGTGGCCGGAGAGAGTGCCCAATTCGGGGTCACCGAGGTACAACGGGGGCTGTTCCCGCTGGCAGGCTCGACGGTGCGGCTGCGGCGCCAGATCTCGTACGCGATAGCGGCCGAGATACTTCTCACAGGGGAGGATCTACCGGCAGCGCGCGCTTACGAGCTGGGGCTGATCAATCACGTGGTGCCCGACGGTCAAGCCCTGACCAAGGCCAAGCAAATCGCCCAGCGTATCGCTGACAACGGACCTCTCGCCGTTCAGGGCATCCTGGCGACGCTGCGCAAGACGGAGATGCTTCCCGAGGACAAAGCCTTCGAGATCGAACTGAGCTACGGCATGCCGGTGTTGATGTCCGAGGATGGGAAGGAGGGACCACGCGCCTTCCTAGAAAAGCGCAAGCCCATCTTCAAGGGCCGCTAGTGCCTTTTGTTGCCCACGACCATCATTCTATCCACCACTTGTTCAGACTTGCCTGTTATGCGGAGAAGATGGTGGTTCATGAGCGACCCGCAGCGAAAATCAGAAAGGACGCTCCCCTGGAAGTAGCGTGCCTGCTGGGCTGTGGCACCTCCACTGGCATCGGCACAATCATCAACACAGCAGGGGTTAAAGCTGGTCAAAGCGTAGCTATCTTCGGCTGCGGCGGCGTGGGACTGAGTGCAGTCA
>Ga0315282_10002841_pt1 | contig 31415 bp, 26 predicted proteins | sample YL17G07_20_MG_FD_203693 | JGI IMG/M metagenome (GOLD analysis project Ga0315282, IMG submission 203693) | Sediment microbial communities from Yellowstone Lake, YNP, Wyoming, USA - YL17G07_20 | ecosystem: Environmental > Aquatic > Freshwater > Lake > Sediment | place: USA: Wyoming | collected... | reverse complement strand
CGCCGGATGGCGCCGCCAACGCCGCTGCCATCGCCCTCAGCGTGGACGCCATCGCCCAGGCGGGCGCCGTGCTGATTGGTCCCAGCGGTAATCCTCTGCCGCTGGCGGCGCAAGACACAGTCGACGTGCTGATCGGCGGCGCGGTCTATTTCAAAGGCAGCGGTCCGGCATGCATCGCCGGCTTCTGCTACTATGACACCATCCAACACGCCATTGATCACTTCTTCGAGCGCAACGGCAGCGGTCTGATTTACGTCCCCGGAAGTATCACGGAGCTGACTCCAGTCAACGTGATCAACCCCCCGGCGCTCAACCTGAGCAAGCTGACCGGCCTGGCCTGGAACGACACCTATAACTACAGCCCCAGGCTCACCGGCGGCTTACTCACCATTGCCAATATGCTCAAGGGTTTCACCGTGGATGGGTTTTATATCAGCCAGGGCATCTATGCCCACGATAACGCCGGCACGCTGCGCCTGCAGAACCTCTACGTGACCAACCCGGCCGGCACCGGCATCTTCGTCAACAACCACAAGGGCAACATCGACCTGTTCAACGTCACGGTTTATGGGGCGACCAGCGTCGGTGGTACGTACGGCACCCAAACTGCCGGCGATGGCGCCCACCTGGATAATACGGCCGGCACGGGCAACATCACCATCGGCAACAGCTCGTTCAACGGAAACTTAAGATACGGCCTATATGTTCTTACCCATGGTTCAGCCCTGCTGGATCGGGTGGAAGCCAGCAACAACCAGAATTGGGATGGCGCAAACCTCACTGTGATGAAGGGCGCCACGGTCAAAGACAGCCGCTTCAACGGCAATCAAAACATCAGCAACGGTCTGGTCATCTATAACTATGGCACGAGCGCCGTGAAGCTGACGAATGTTGAAGCCCAGGGAAACACCTGGGATGGGCTTTCCCTTCACGCTGCCAGCGACATCAGCATTAACGGCGCTCTTTTGGCCGACAATACATCAAGTCATGGACTAGAGGCCTCCTCAAGTGGCAACATCACCCTCAACAATATCAATTCACTGAACAATAAGTATAGTGTGGTGGCTGATAATCATCTCTCCGCCACCCCCAAGACGGTTACGGTCAACAACAGCTTCTTTATCAGCAGCAGCGCTGGTGATGGGCTGCAAGTCACGTCGAGGGGCAATGTCACGTTGAACCATATCTATGCCGAAGGCAACTTCGGCAACGGGGTAAACATTGATAATCGCATATACGATGGGGGCAGCCATACCTACAAGGGCAGCGGTTCGGTCAGCCTGCTCAACACCCTGGGCCTCAACCAGTTCTATAGCAATCATGCCGCGGCGCTCTTTGTACAATCGAAGGGCGCCATCACCGTGAAAGGGGTGTATGCGCTTAGCAATCATGCCGGCCTGGTGCTGGATGGCTGTGCGATAGACCAGGATCCATTGCATCCAACGCACTACTGCCTGGGCAAAGGTAACATCTCTATCAGCGCGGTGACGATCGGATATACCAGCACTGGCGGCGGTCTAAGCGCCATGACAGGCGGCGCCATCAGCCTGGATGGCAGCAGCTTCATTTCCAATAAGTATGGAGTTGAGCTGAGAAACTCCGTTGTCTCCGCCGGCAAGCCGGTGACGGTCACCAACAGCAGCTTCTTCAGTACGTTTGATCCTGCCTCGGTTGGGCTGGCAGTCTACTCCAAGGGCAACATCACCCTGAATAATGTCCAGGCAAATTACAACTCTGGCAAACTGACCTACGGCCCGATGCTTGAAAACGTTTCCGGCATCCTGCTGGATAACTGCCTGTATGTTGGAATAGCCTGCACCGGTTCCGGATCGGTCAGCGTGTTGAGCAGCCTGGGACAGTCGAAAGCGTTGGGCAACGGCCTGGGCGACGGCTTGCTCATTCACAGCAAAGGGGCGATCAAAGTCAGCGGTTTCTCCAGCACCAATAACGGGGGCGGCGCATACATCGATAACCTGCCGGGCGCCGGCACGCTGACCATCACCAATTCCATCTTTTCATACAACAGCGGGGTGCAAGGTGGATTGATGGCGCTTTCAGCCAAAGCCATCACCTTGACCGGGGTGGAAGCGTCGCAGAATGGCGGCGGACCAGGGGCGCAAGTGGATAATAACTATGGAACAACCACCACGGACGCCATCACCATCAGCAAGAGCCATTTCGATCACAATAAAGGTGACGGCCTGCATGCGACCGTCAAGGGCAACCTGACCTTAAACAACGTGTCTGCCAATCTTAATAATATCGCGGCTGGCAGTTATGGCGCCGACCTCACATCCCTGCATGGCAGCATCACCCTCAAGGATACGCTGGGGCCAAACCAGTTCATCTCCAATCTAAATACTGGCCTGGCAGTGGTAGCTGACACCGGAGCGATCAGCATCAGCGGTGTAACCGCTTTATACAACAGCGGGAGTGGCATCAGCCTGAATAATGCAGCAGCCGCCGCCACCAAGACGGTCACCGCCCAAAAAATCCTGGCTGAACACAACGGCGCCGATGGTTTGAACGTGAAGTCCAGAAGTAACGTGACACTGAACGGCGTCCAGGCCAACTACAACACCAATGGCTGGGGGGTGAAAATCGATAACTGCAGGCTGGTTACTTATCCTCCCTGTGCCGGCAGCGGCAACGTCTCGATCCTGGCCACCCTGGGCACTAACAGCGCGAGCTACAACAAGACTGGCATGCGCATCGATACCACCGGCAGCGTGGTGGTGAATGGGCTCACCGCCAGCTATAACACCTTCAACGACGGAGGCGTCAGCGGGCTGTCCATCTACAACCTATACCAGACTGCGGTGCAAAAACCGGTCACGATAACCAAGAGCAGCTTCAATGCCAACCAGGGCGCCGGAATGGCCATCTGGGCGTCCGGCGTGATCACCCTGAACGGCATCAGCGCCAGCAACAATGTGACCGTCACCGGCTATGGCCTTTACCTGTATAATCTTAATATGCCAGGGTCGCCGGCCGTCAATATCCTCGCCACGCTGGGTAATAACCAGTTCAATAACAACGCAGCCAATGGAATTTCCATCTATAGCAGCGGCAAAATCGCCTTGAACAAAGTCGCCGCCAACGAAAACGGCTGGTCAACCAACATGAGCGGTGCTTTTCTATACACCACCAACGCCAGCTCGATCACCATCACCTGCAGCGCCTTCAACCACAACCAGAAGTACGGCCTGGAGGTGTGGATGGGAACTGGCACGCTGACCTTCAAGAGCGTGGCAGCCAACTACAACAATCCGGGGTTGGGTGACCTCCTCCTGCCGGTGGGCAAAGTGCCGGTGCCGGGCTGGACGGTGTGCGGGCATTAGCCTTTGAATGAATGCAAAGGTCAGGCAGAACCAAACCTGCTGAAGCAGGTTGCCCGGGCAATCTGCTTCAGCAGGATGAACAAGAAACCAACCTTGCGATTGCGTAGTAAAGTGCCCCGCAGGGGTATCCTGTAAAGAAAATTTCGGGTATATCAACCTTGCGAAGGTTTCCGAAACCTTCCTTACAGGATGCTTCGCAATCGCAAGGTTATACGCATTGTTAAAAAAAGGCCGGCTTTTGCAGCCGGCCGTTTGTGTTCGTCGATCAATAAAAGCCGGGCTTTTGGAATGGCGGAACGCCGCGTGCGCGACCCGGGGAGGGCAAGATGAAATCGGGTTTTCAAGAAAAAACCCGATTTCAAAACGGTCGGATTTTGGATGTTCAAAACCCGTAGACCCCAGGTTTCGGCGATGTAAGCCCACTGGGCGCGCAATACGATGTCGGCAGTGGGATGGGAGCTGGGGAATTTGATCATGCGGCTTCACGCGTGGGAAAAATGCATCATGGGATACAATTAATGGGTGGATTTAAAAGGGTGGGCTTTAAATGCCCCCAACCAGGACTTTAGTTTTACATGGATTGTCTATGACCCAACTGACTTTGGTTGACAGACAGTACTATATATGGTACTATAAGGATTGAGTAATGAGCAAAAAGGAAAAGGCGCTTCTCAGGCTGCGGCAAAATCCGAAGAACATTCGCTTCGATGATATTGTGACAATTCTGTTAGGACTAGGATTTAAAAAACAGCAAGACAGTTCAAGCCACGCCAGATTTACCCTGGGAAAATATATCATTGATGTCCCGCGCCGAAAACCATTTGTAAAAGAGGTATATGTTAAGCTGCTGTTACGGATACTGGACGAGATCGAAGAACCAGACAATTTTTCTGAAAATGAAGAGGTTCAAAAATGAAAGCAAAAACTATCGAGGATTATTTGGACCTTCCTTATACAATCGAGGTGATTCGCGATAACAACAAAGATGATCCGGGATGGGTGGCGCGGGTTAAAGAACTCCCCGGCTGCATGACGCAAGGTGATACATTTGAGGAATTAGGTGAAATGATCGCAGATGCGCTGCGCGGCTGGTTGGAAATCGCCCTTGAAGATGGCATCCCTATCCCCGAACCTCGCTTTGCTGAGGAATACAGCGGCAAGTTCGTGGTGCGCCTGCCGCGCTCGCTGCACCGCGAGCTGGTCGAAACGGCTGAGCGGGAAGGGGTCAGTTTGAACGCGTTGATCAGTGCGGCGTTAGCGAAAACCGTGGGAGAAATGTCAGCTAAAGTTGTAAATGCCTCCAAACCTGGACTGCCGCCCAACCTCACCCGGGCTGGGTTAGATGAAAACGCCGGGCAGGCTGTGCCCTATCCGCCTGCCAGCCAGACCGCCCACAGCATGGCTGAGGGGAAGGCTAAAGCGAGTCGTAAGACATAACCTGGCCGAGGAAAAAACCTTGCCAAGGGTGCGGAAACTTTCGCAAGGGAGGAAGTAAAACCTGCGCAGGGGAGAAGGGATTTTTTGAAGGTTTAAATCCTACTTAATGATGAAGGAAAATAACCTTAAAATATTTGACTTTACTATGCCACCATGCTATAATGCTTGCAACATTATCGGGTGTTTTTATCGTTAATCATTACGACTCCATCCATCCTGCTTTACGTCCACTAAGCCTAACCAATCCCATTGTGCGTCATGCCCATAAGACGAGCCAGGCAGCCTGCTGAAGACAGGCGCTGGCGGTGTAGTTTAACTATAGCAGGAATTCAAAATCAAAAAGCGACCACTAATCTATGAAACTACTTGAACTGGAAAATGCTCCATTATCCTCTTTGCGCGATATCGCAAACGGCCTGGAAGTGCCTAACTCCACCCGGTTAAAGAAAGAGAACCTGCTGATCCGCATCCGCCAGGCCGAAGCTGAAAAAGAAGGCCTGGAGGTGCGCGGCGGCGTGCTCGAGATCATGTCGGAGGGCGTTGGCTTCTTGCGCACCAACTACCAGGTTGGGCCGGAAGATGTCTACGTTTCCCAGGCGCAACTGCGCCGCTATGACCTGCGCGGCGGCGACCTGGTGATCGGTCACGTGCGCCCTCCACGCGAATCGGAACGCCACTACGGCCTGCTCAAGGTCGAGTCGATCAACGGCCTGGCGCCTGAGGAAATCCACAACCGCACCACCTTTGAATCGCTGACGCCGATTTTCCCCGAAAAACGCTTCGACCTGGAGATCGACCGCAGCATCCTTTCAACCCGGCTGATCAACCTGATCGCCCCCATCGGTCGCGGGCAGCGCGGGATGATCGTCTCGCCGCCCAAGGCCGGCAAGACCACCATCCTGAAGCAGATTGCTAACTCCATTTCCACCAAGTACCCGGATGTGCACCTGATCATTGCATTGATCGGCGAGCGCCCGGAAGAGGTCACCGATATGGACCGCTCGGTGGACGCCGAAGTGGTAGCCTCCACCTTCGATGAACCGGTCACCTCGCATGTGCGCACCGCTGAAATCGCCCTCGAACGCGCCAAGCGCCTGGTCGAGGTCGGGCGGGATGTGGTGATCCTGATGGACAGCCTCACCCGCCTGGCGCGCGCCTATAACCTGGTGGTCAACCCCTCCGGGCGCACCCTGTCGGGCGGGATGGACCCCTCGGCGCTTTACCCGCCCAAGCGTTTCTTCGGCGCCGCCCGCAACCTGGAAGAAGGCGGCTCGCTGACCATCATCGCCACCGCCCTGGTCGATACTGGCTCGCGGCTGGATGATGTGGTCTATGAAGAGTTTAAAGGCACCGGCAACATGGAGCTGCACCTGTCGCGCAAGCTGCAGGAACGCCGCACATTCCCCGCCATCGACATCGAACGCTCCTCAACCCGCCGCGAAGAGCTGCTGCTGGGGCCGGATATGCTGCAGCGCGTGTGGCTGATGCGCCGCATGTACCTGCAAATGATCAGCGCGCCGCCGCAGGGCGCCGGGATGGACGCCGCCGTGGCGACCGAGGCCATTTTACAGCGCATGAACCGCAGCCACACCAATCAAGAATTCCTGGAGACCTTAACGGAGGATATGTGAGTCCAATTTCCCCAAAAGGGGAAGCCGGCCGTACCAAAGGCTCAGGGGGGATCATCCTGACCTGGCTTCCCAGATTAGCATGGGGGGTTGCCATCTTCATGGTGGCTTTAGTGGTATACATCTTCTATGAGCGCCCGCCGGTAGTATTTTCGGCCTACTTCCCTGAGAATCAAGTCCCAGTCCAGGCCCCCGTCCAGACCGCCCAGCCTTTGGCAGCTAAAGTTGACATGCCAGATTTCGAGGCGGCGGCCCCGGTCAATGCTGTCCTGCGCACCATCAATCTGCACACCCTGATCCCTGACCGGCCGCGCTCGACGGCCGATTCCTATACGGTTGAAAAAGGCGATAGCCTGTTCGGCATCGCCAAATTCTACGATTTAAAACCCGCCACCGTTCTGTGGGCCAACTACGACACGCTCAACGATAACCCAAACGAACTGTCGATCGGGGAGAAACTGCGCATCCCGCCCACGGATGGCATCTTTTACAAGTGGAAAGAGGGCGACACGCTCGAGAAAGTGGCAGAGACCTATAAGGCCAAGGTCAAAGATATTTTAACCTGGCCCGGCAATAAACTGGACCTGCTCTACCCGCAGATCAAGGCCGGCACCTATATCATGATCCCGGGCGGCTGGCGTGTAACCAATGCCTGGCTGATCCCAACCATGTGGCGGGCCAATTCCGGGGCGAGCCGCGGCATCAATCCTGGCTGCGTCACCACGGGCACGGCGGTTGGCGGCGGTTATTTCGTCTGGCCGGCTGACAACCACTATCTTTCCGGCAATGACTATTCTGAAATACACCTGGGGATCGATATTGCCGCCGGCGAAGGCGCGCCGGTATATGCTGCCGATACGGGGGTGGTGGTATATGCCGCCCTGATCAGCGGCGGCTACGGCAACATGATCATGATCGACCATGGCAATGGGTTCACCACGGTGTACGCTCACCTTTCGTCTTTCCTGGTATCGTGCGGGCAGAATGTGATGCGCGGGCAGCAGATCGCCAGGGCAGGCAGCACCGGCAACTCAACCGGCCCGCACCTGCACTTCGAAGTCCGCCAGAACGGGGCGTTCATCAACCCGTGGTACGTGCTGCCGTAAAAAGATAATAGCGCAAAAACAGACGCCGCTGATGGCGCCGGTGATCACCGGCAGCAGCGCCGCCTGGCGGATGGCGTCGCCGTAAGTGGCTAGCAGGTAGGAGGTAAAAACACTGTTTGATGTTATCCGGGGACGCATTCTTCGGGAACCCTCAATATCACCGTGGACTTCAGGCATAAATCGGCGAGCGGCGAGCTTTCAGGAGTCGGTAGTGCAACCAATCCAGGTGTGAACTGTAACGGAATGACTTTCGATATGATATGTTCCTTTTCATATACCGGGTCATTCAGCGGCGGGGTTGATCCTGGCAGCGGAGCGCTAAGCAGCCTGAGTGGAACGATCGATAAAACCAGCCTGACGGGCAAGGGCGCCATCAGCTTATGTCCGGCATGCCGGGGGGATTGGAGTGCGGGGAAGTAACCCGCCCGCACCGGTCCGGGCAACCTCGCCTGCAAAAAGGCAAAAAAGCGTCTATAATTTAAAGCAATGACAGCGATTGACGAGATCAAATCACGCATCGATATCGTCGAACTGGTGTCGGAGACGGTGAAGCTGCGGCGAGCCGGTAAGAACTACACCGGTTTCTGCCCGTTCCACCCCAACTCGCGCACGCCGGCCTTCGTGGTCTTTCCCGATTCAGGCACCTGGCGCTGCTTCGGCCAGTGCAACGAAGGCGGCGACGTTTTCCGCTTTGTGATGAAGAAAGAGGGTTGGGATTTTCCGCAGACGCTGCAGTACCTGGCGCAAAAAGCCGGGGTGGAGCTCGAACCGCAAACTCCCGAGCGCCAGGCTGAAGATGAAGAGCACGCCCGCCTGCGCGGCCTGCTGGAGGAGGCGGTGCTTTTCTACCACCACCACTTGCAAACCCCCGCCGGTGGGGAAGCGCTGGCTTACCTCAAAAAGCGCGGCCTGACCCCCGACACGATCGACTTGTTTGGCCTGGGTTATGCCCCCAATGCCTGGGATAGCGCCCTGTCTTATTTCACCAAGAAGGGTTATACCCCCGCCGAGCTGCTGCAAGCCGGGATAGTGACCGAGCGCACGGCGGACCACGCCGAGAGCAGGGGCGGTGTTTACGACCGCTTCCGCAACCGTATTATGTTCCCCATCCGCGACCCGATGGGCCATATGGCCGGTTTTGGGGCGCGCATCCTCAACCCGGATGACATGCCTAAGTTCCTCAACTCGCCGCAGACTGTGTTGTTCGACAAAGGCCGCATGCTGTACGGGCTCGACCTGGCGCGCAAAGCGCTGCGCGCCCAGGACCAGGCCGTGATCGTAGAAGGCTACCTGGACGTGATCTTGCTGCACCAGGCCGGCTTCAGCAACACCGTCTCACCCATGGGCACGGCCCTGACCGAGGACCAGTTCCGGCTGCTCAAACGCTTCACCCGCAAGATGGTGATAGCGCTCGACGCGGACGCCGCCGGTGAGAAGGCCACCCTGCGCGGTCTGGACGTTGCCCGGCAGGCGATGGACCACACTGACGAGGCGGTGTTCGATGCGCGCGGGCTGCTGCGCCACGAGGCGCGCCTGCAGGCTGACCTGCGCGTCACCACCCTTCCGCCGGGAATGGACCCGGACGAGGTTGTGCTGCGTAACCCGGAAGAATGGAAACACATCCTGGAGGCTGCCCAGCCGGTGGTGATCCATGTGATGGACACCCTGGCCAAAGCGCACGACCTGAATGATCCCAAGGCCAAGAGCACCGTGGCGGCCGAGGTGCTGCCGCTGATTGAAGATGTGCCCAACCCGGTCGAGCGCGATGCTTACCGCCAGCGCCTGGCGCGCCTGTTGCGGGTGGACGAGAGCGCCCTGGCGGTTGCCCAACGCCGCCCGCCGCGCATCACCCGGCGCGGCCCGCTCAAGCCGGGCGAGCGCCCTGCGCCGGTGATCCGCCCGGCCATCAATCCTGCTCGTCACGGGCTGGAGCTCGAAGCGCACATCCTGCGCCTGTTATTGCGCCAACCGGAGGCGCTCAACCCGCTCGACCGCAGCCTGCTCGAAAACCAGCTTTCCCGCCTGGGAGCGCAGGATTTCGAGGCCACCGACCACCAGCTGCTGGCGCGGCGGGTGCAGGATGCGCTCGAGCAAGACGAGCTCGACCCGCACCAGTTCATCCTGCGCGACCTGCCGGATGCGCTGGCCGATCTGTCGCAGCGCCTGCTGGCGCCGATGCCCCTGGGCGAGCCGACCTCCGACCAGCTCCAGGAGGACCTTTTCAAGACCGTGCTGATGCTGCGCCAGGTCCGCATCAGCGAGAGCATCGGCCAGTTGCATTATCTGCAGGAAGAGCTGCAGGAACAGGGCGACCTCAGTCGCGGTCCTTACCACGAGATGATGCTACAGTACGCCCAGACCCTGGCGCGCCTCAACCGCGCCCTGGCTGGTCCGGTTCGGACTGAATGACGCCTTATCTGACCGTCAAGCGCATCGAGTTCGTCGTTACCTACCGCTGCAACTCAGCCTGTATCCACTGCCAGGTGGAGGAAAAGCAGCGTAGATCCAGACCGGCTGCCCTCGACCCGGTGTTGGCAGAACGCCTGATCAGAGAGGTCTGCCAGGTATGGGCGCCGCGCTCGGTGATGACCTTTGGCGGCGAGCCGCTGCTGTATGCCAGCGCGGTCTGCGCCATCCACGCTGCCGCGCGGGAGTGCGGCATCCCCAACCGCCAGATGATCACCAATGGCGGCTACCCGAGCGCGCCGGAAAAGTTTAAAAGCGTGGCAAACCGGCTGGCTGAAAGCGGGGTGAACAGCATCTACATCTCGGTAGATGCATTCCACCAGGATTTTGTGCCGCTGGAGGTGGTCGAGCGCAACGCCCGCCTGCTGCTGGCGGCTGGCATCCCAGAGCTGCGCTGGAATCCGTGCTGGGTGACTTCACCTGCGGCCGACAACCCCTGGAACCGGCGCACGCGCCAGGTGCTGGAAGGGCTGGCCCACCTGCCGATCCCACAGGATGAAGGCAACGTGCTGATGCCCAAGGGCCGCGCCTGCCAGCAGTTGAGCGAATACCTGCCGCCTCGCCAGCCACTGCCGGGGGGAGCCTGCGGCGAGTTGCCCTACACCGGCCGCCCGGATGCGGTCACCAGCCTGTCGGTCGAGCCCAACGGCGACATCACCGCCTGCCATGTGTGGGCGAACACCGCCCAACCCGATTTATTGGCCGCCCTCCAGGCTTATGACCCCTACACCGATCCGGCGCTCAAAGCCATGCTGGAGGGCGGTATGGAAGGGTTGCTGCGCCTGGCGCGCTCCAAAGGCATCCAGCCCGACCGGCTTGGGTACTATACGATCTGCGAGATGTGCGCAGGGCTGAGAAAACTGGTGAATTGAGGTAACCTCAATTCGCCGCCTTTCCCCTGGAACTGAAACGCACCCGTTCCAAGCTTGCATTTGGATAAATATGGTATATTTAATCACATGGCGCGACCTAAGAAAATCCAAAATCCAGCTTTGCCTGAAAACGGTGTAAAACCCGATCAAGAGGTGGCCGGTATCCCACGCGGCCCAGGCCATCCCCGCACGCCCAAGGTACCTTTGCCGTTGACCAGTGAGCCGTTCGTCCCCACTGCGGATGAAGAGTTGATCGAAAAGGACGAGCCCGATGTAGAGGTGCTGGCGCAGACCAGCGAAGAGTGGTCGGATATCACCCTGGAAGACCCAATCGATATCCTGGAAGACCCCTCGATCGCCCTGGAGCTTTCCGAAGACCCGGTGCGCCTTTACCTGAAAGAAATCGGCCAAATCCACCTGCTGGATGCCGACAGCGAGTTTCGCCTGGCAGCCCGCATCGAGGCCGAGCGCCGCATCATAACCCTCGAAAAACTTGCCAAGCCGGTCTACGGGCACCCCAACCACTACCGGTCTCTATTCTTCGGTGTGATGCAGGATATCGTCACCGCCTGGGCGCGGCTGCAAGAAGATGACAAACGTATCGGGAATGGCACGCCGCCCGACCTGGGGTTGATCCTCTCCGAGGCGCAAATGCTAAGACGCCTGTGGCAGGCCGAGGAGCCTTCGTACCTGCGCTCTTATCTGGATAATGGCCTATGGGGTAAAGATGCCCTATGGGATGGCCTGGTGCGCAATGCCTTTACGCTGTTCCTGTGCATGTACCTGCTGCCTGTCGATACCGCCGAAAAGCTGCTGCACTTTTTGCAGCGCGATGGCAGCCTGCCATCTGAAAGTACATTTAAAAAGAACCTGCCCTCTGACGCCGACCTGGCGGCCGAGATGGAAGGCATCCACCGCCGTTCGGAGGACGCCAACCAGACCCTGATCCGCGCCAACCTGCGCCTGGTGGTCAGCATTGCCAAGCGCTACCTGGGGCGAGGCATCTCGTTCCTCGACCTGATCCAGGAAGGTAACATGGGCCTGCTAAGGGCGGTCACCAAGTTCGACCCGACGCGCGGCTTCAAGTTCAGCACCTACGCCACCTGGTGGATCCGCCAGTCGATCAGCCGCTACATTGCCGAACAGGCCCGCACCATCCGCATCCCCGTGCACCTGTTCGAAGCCATTACCCGCCTGCTGCGGGTGCAGCGTTCGCTGGTGCAGCAATTGGGCCACGAACCGAGCAATGAAGAGCTGGCGCTGGAAGCCGGGCTGCTGCCGGATGAAGACCTGCAGGCGATCATGCGCGCCAAAGCTGAGGCTGTGCCGCTCGACCCAAATATACAGCGCCGCTGGTCGTGGGCTACCGCCAAGGTGCAGCGCATTTTACAGTCGGCGGAGGAGCCGGTTTCGCTTGAGCGCCCGGTGGGCGACGAGGAGAGCAGCCAGTTGGGTGATTTCATCGAAGATGATGAAGCCTTGGAGCCAATGGATGCCGCCGCCCGTGAGATGCTGCGCGAGCAGGTGCAAAGTGCCCTGGGGGCGCTGTCAGAACGCGAGCGCCAGGTGCTGGAGCTGCGCTTTGGCCTGATCGACGGCAAGGACCACACCCTCGAAGAGGTCAGCCGCTATTTCAATGTGACCCGCGAGCGCATCCGCCAGATCGAAGCCAAGGCGCTGCGCAAACTGCGCCATCCTACCCGCAGCCGGCACCTGAGAGAATATTTATCGTAGTGTTTTTCCTCTATCTGCTGGTAACCGGGCTGGTGCTGTTCCTGCCGGGCTGGGCCTGCCTGGCATGGCTGCCCAACGGCCAATGGGACCGGCGCGACCTGCTGGAGCGCCTGGCGGATGCCGCCGGGCTGAGCATTGCCCTCACCGCCCTGGTGGGGATGGCTGGTTTTTTCCTCGGTCTGCGCCTGCCGGCTGCCGGGATCATTGGGCTGTATGGGTCAGGCCTGGCTGCTTTACTGCTGGCGTTCTGGAAGAAGCATGCCAATATCCAGCTGCCTACGCCCTGGGAAGGATTGGGGCTGCTGGCGCTGGCGGCACTGCTGGCCTTCCGCCTGTACCAGGCCAGGAATTTGGCGCTGCCGCCCTGGGTGGATGGCGTGCAACACACGCTGGTGGTGCAAAAAATCCTGGAGCTGGGTGGGCTGCCGGTCGACCTGAATCCGGTACTGCCGGTGCCGTTCTTTTACCATTTCAGCTTCCACTTGCTGGCAGCCAGTTTAGCCCAGTTGAGCGGGCTGGCTGCGCCCCAGGCGGTGCTGCTGCTCGGGCAGGTGCTGAACGCACTGGTCTCGCTGGCGGTTTACCGTCTGGCAAAAGTGTTGTTGGGTGAAAGCCGGCGGGCCGCGCTGGCAGCGCTGCTGGCCGGGTTTGCCTTCCAGATGCCGGCCTATTTCCTGAGCTGGGGACGCTATACCCTGGTGACCGGACTGGTGGCGCTGCCGGTTGCCATGGCCTGGACGTTGGAGCTGGCTTCTGTGCCGGTTCAAATGAAGAAACACGCCTGGCAATCTGCGGCTGTTCTGGCGCTGCTGGTAGCCGGCGTTTGCCTGAGCCACTACCTGCTCGCCGGCCTGCTGGGTTTATGGGTGATCGTAGTAGGATTTTATTCTACCCGTTTTAAGCTCCCTCTCCCACACCTCAAGGGTGCGCCGAAGCGGCGGGGAGAGGGCAAGGGTGAGGGTGAGAGTGGCTCATCACTCAACCTTCCCTGGCCCCTGCTCGCCGACGCATTTGCCGGCCTGTTGCTCGCCTCGCCCTGGCTTGGGCGGGTGCTGCTTTACGGCAGCCGCCTGGCGAAAGTCGAGGTGGTATTCGAACTGCCGCAAATGGGCACCGGTTCGCTGGATAACCTGCTGGCGCTGCTGGGACCGGAGCGCAACCTGGTCTTACTCGGGCTGGGACTGGCCGGTCTGGTGTGGGCATTTTTTCGCCCGGGGCTGCGTGCTTTTGCCGCCTGGACGCTGCTGGTGACCGCGCTGGCTATGCCGTGGGGGCTGCGTTTCAACCCCTTTCGCCCGGACCAGGTGGCGATCGTGCTGTTCCTGCCGGCTGCCATCCTGCTGGGCGAGCTGCTGGTTTCAGCCAGCCAGGCGCTGGGGCGGAGGGTGAATCCCTGGTTAGGGCAGGCGGCGCTGCTACTGGCGGCGGGTGGGCTGCTGGTGTGGGGTGCTGTACAGACCGCCGTCATCGTCAATCCGGATACGCTCCTGGCAGACCAGGCCGACCTGCAGGCGCTGGACTGGGTGCGGCAGAACACACCCGCTGCGGCGCGTTTCTTCATAAATACCGTCCTGTGGCAGACGGCCTCCTATCGTGGGGTCGACGGCGGGTACTGGCTGCCGGTGCTGGCGGGGCGCTGGGCCTTGCTGCCGCCCGCCATGTATGGTTGGGGCAGCCGAGACGAGATCCAGCAGGTCAACCGGCTGGCGCAAGCCGCCAGCCAGGTGACCACCTGCGACAGCGCCTTCTGGTCGCTGGTCCAGGAAATCCACCTGACTCATATTTATGTAAAAGCAGGTCGGGGCAGCCTGACACCTGCCGCACTGGCAAGCTGTGTTGGTCTTCAACGGGTATACGCCGCCGGCGGGGTGGAGATATGGCAAATAAAATAAATATCCTGTTGGCTGTATTGTTCCGGGCCAGTCCCAAAAGAACCCAAATGTGGTGTTAAACCGCCACGGACGGGGGCGACACATCTCTTACAGGGTGCTTCACAAAGATCGCTCCCTACAGGTAGGGGCGGACCTTCGCGGAGCATCCTGTAAGGAGCGTGTCCGCCCTCTTTTGGGACAGCCTCAATCCTCTTTTTGTTTAACTTTGGCATGATTCATGCAACCGTTCTACTATTCCCATTATTTCATAAAAACACTGCTGCCTGGGTTATCGGATTGTTCGAGTTTTGGTCAGGAGAAGTCACAATGAACCTTGACAATTACGGGCAGGAGAATCTGAGTCATAAAATCACACATCTGGCTGCCAATATCCTCACCGGCATTGCCTTTCTGATCTTCATCGCCTTTATGTTGGCGCTGTTGGCCTGTCCGTTCTGGCTGCCAACGATCATTGAAAAGATTGCGATCCATTAGATGATCCCGGGGAACTGCTCGGCCATCACCCTCTGAACTGCGAGGGTCAAGGGGAAGTTCCCGAATTTAAGGTCCAGACTTCCGAAGTCTTCACGACTTCGGAAGTCTCCTTTTGGGAGCCTAACCTCAAATACGGGGTTTTGCCCCTTTAGCTTAACATCTGTTCGATCGCGGGGATGACCAATCGGGTGCGTTCTTGCAGCAGGGCATAAACCCGGCGGATGGCGGGGAATTGTTCTTTCATTTTGTTCTCAGCGCCGGGGCGCATGCCAATCTTTTCAGGGCCGCTGACCAGTGACAGGTAGACACTGAACAACCGCCTGGCGCTGGCCACCACGTCGAATAGTTCGAGCTGCTCGACGGGCATGCTAAGCTGGCGTTCATACTCCGCCTGGAACACCGGGCGCCACTGTGCGCCCTGGTGAGTATCAAGCAGCAGCAGAGTCCAGGCCAGGTCAAAGCGTGAGTCGCTGACTTCCACCTGGGTCCAGTCGATCACCTGAGGCGAACCATCCGGCTGGATGAGGACGTTGCCGGGGTGCAAATCCATATGGACTATCGCCGGTTGGGTGCATCCCATCTGGCTGCGGCGCTGCTCGATCCACTGCATCACCTGCTGGAAACCGGTCTTAGAATTTTGGTTGGCATAGTAGCGCCAGCGGTCCAACTCACGGTCGATGAAGAAGAAAGGCTGCTGAGTTTCAGCCTGCTTTTCGAGCGGGATGAAGGGGCGCCAGTCGAGCGTATGCAGCTGGGCTAAAAGGCGGCAGAAGAGCGAAATCAGTTCCTGGCGTTTGTGGGGCGGTTCGGAAAACATGAAAGACCACAGCACACGTCCTTCTACCTTTTCCATCACCATGAAAGGCCGGCCAAAGGGTGAGGCGTCACGCTCCATCAGAAAAACATCCGGCACCGGGTAGCCGGCCTGGTGCAGCCAGCGCATACCGTTGAATTCAGCCTCGGCTTTGTTATAGCCGGCATTGCCCTGGTATATCCGCAGCACCAGCTCCTGTCGCAGGGCCGCGGCTTGCGGGCCAGTTTCGAGTGTGAAGGTATAGACATCGCTTTCCCAGCCGGCATTGATCGAAACCACCTGGCTGATGCGAGCCCCGGGAGAGATGCGTTGGTAATAGGTTTGCAAACCTGACAGAATTTGGTCGGCCATAGGTAATCTCCAATACGGATGGGTAATTATATATCTTTCTACTTAGGCTATAGGGGTGAAGCCCCGAATTTGATATGTTTGCGGGTGCGTAGCACCCGCAAACATATTAAATTCGGGGATATCCCCATCTGCCTTGTGCTTGGTTAAGCTATAATTTACCCATAGAGAGGACTTATGAAACCTATCTGGGCTTATCTCCGCAGGCATCCATTATCCATATTACTGCTGGCATTCCCGCTGGCGCTTTTCGCCAGACTTGGGGGGTGGGGCTCGGGCTGGGTTTTCGCTTTTTCCGCCGTGGGTGTGATCCCAATGGCGGGCTACATCGGCGAAGCAACCGAAGTCCTGGCTGAACTGACCGGACCGAAAATCGGCGGGCTGTTGAATGCTACCCTGGGTAATGCGGCTGAGCTGATCATCACGCTGGTTGCAATCCGCGCCGGACTGCTCGAGCTGGTCAAGGCCTCCATCACCGGTTCGATCCTGGGAAACCTGCTGCTGGTGTTGGGGACAGCCATGCTGCTGGGCGGCATCAAAAATGGCAGCCAGCGTTTCGACAAAAGGCAGGCTTCCAGCCACGCCATCCTGTTGGCCCTGGCTGTGCTGGCGCTGGTGATCCCATCCGTTTTCAGCAGTTCAATCGGGCCAGCGCAGAGCATGGGGGTTGAGGAGCTCAGCCTGGGGGTGGCGGTGGTGATGATCGTGCTGTACGGACTGGGACTGCTTTACAGCCTGAAACAGCCGGCTAACCCGGTCACCTATCCGGCGGTCGAGCAAAAAATGCAAGGCAGCACCCTTTGGAAAGCGTTCTTGATGCTGGCAGGTGCTACGCTGGGGGTGGTGATCTTGAGCGAGTGGCTGGTGGGCAGCGTGGAGAGCGTGGTAGCCAACACCGGGCTGTCTGAATTTTTCCTGGGGATCATCCTGATCCCGATTGTAGGCAACGTAGCCGAGCACCTGGTAGCGGTGCAGGTGGCGCTCAAGAACAAAATGGAATTGAGTGTTGAAATTGCCGTGTCTTCGAGCTTGCAGATTGCCTTGTTTGTGGCCCCGCTGCTGGTGTTTATCAGTCTTGTGATCGGTAACCCATTGACGCTGGTCTTTAATCCGTTCGAGCTGCTGGCGCTGGTGGGCGGGGTCATCACGGCTGCCCTGGTCTCAGCCGATGGGGAATCAAACTGGCTGGAAGGGTCGGCCCTGCTCGGAGTGTATTTAATCCTGGGGATCGCATTTTTCCTGATGTCGGGCTAAGGTTAGCAAAAGGCGTTATTGATGCCCCCTTTACTCACCTTCATACTGCGCCGGGTGCTGGCGGGTATGGTCACGCTGCTGGTGGTGACGATTATCTTGTTCGCCATCTCGAACCTGCTGCCGCCCCAGCAGCGGGCGTTGATGTATGTACGCGGCGGTAATCCCGAGACGCCGCCTTCTGCCAGCGATAACCGGATCAAGACGATCATTAAGCAACACGGGTTGGATGCGCCCTTACCGCTGCAGTACATCCGCTGGGTGGTTTCGCTGCTGCAAGGCGACTGGGGTTGGAGCCCGACCGCCAACCAGGATGTGTTTCCGGCGCTGCTGGTACGCTCGCGGGCAACCACTGAGCTGACACTTTACTCGCTGCTGGTTTTTATCCCGCTGGGGCTGGCGTGCGGGGCGGCTGCCGGTTGGTGGCGCGGGACATTCTTTGATCGAGGGTTCCGCCTGGCGGCCTATATCGGCGTCTCTATCCCCCCTTTCATCCTGGCGGTGCTGATGCTGGGTATCTTTTACGTTAACCTGTACTGGTTCCTACCCGGACGGATCAGCGACAATTTCGCCCGGGAATTGGAGGGGGGCAAGTTTCATACCTACAGCGGGCTGCTGACGGTAGACAGCCTGCTCAATGGACGCCCGGATATCGCCCAGGATGCGCTGCGCCACCTGGTGCTGCCGGTGACGATTTTAAGCCTGTACCACTGGGCCAGCCTGGTGTTGATTACGCGCGCCAGTATGATCGAAGAAACCAGTAAAGAATACCTGATCACTGCGGCTGCCAAGGGACTGCCCGAGCGCTTGATCTACCAGCGGCACGCCCTGCGCAACGCGCTGATACCGGCGCTCAATACCAGCGCCCTTTCGGCGGTCTCGATCGTGACCGGGGTGTTCGTGGTAGAGGCCATCTGCGATTACAAGGGGGTCTCGTTCTTAATCCGCAATGCGTTGCAGGCGCCGGTGATGGACCTGCCGCTGGTACTCGGGTTCACCATTTACAGCCTGTTGATGGTGCTGGTAATTGTGTTCGTGCTTGACCTGTTGCAGGCCGTGATTGACCCGCGTTACCGGGAAGGGTTGAGGGACGGATGAAAAAGCTGGCGGGTCTCCTGGCCGACCTTCCAGGTATCCTGCTGGTCTGCCTGTTCATTTATGTGGCGCTGGCGGCGCCCTGGCTGGCGCCGGAAAGCAATATTTTACCCCGTTCTTCGCCGGGTGAGCCTTACCGCTCCCAGCTATCCTTCAAGATCGGCGGGCCGCCGCAGCCGCCGGATGCAAACGCCGTCCTGGGAACCAACAGCCGCCAGGACGACGTATATTACACACTTGTGTGGGACACTCGCAACATGCTGGTTTCCAGCCTGATCGTTGTGCTGGTCTCAGCCAGCCTGGGGATGGTGGTGGGATTGGCCAGCGGTTATGCAGGTGGGCTGACCAGCCGGTTATCAATGCACATCACCAACGGATTCCTGGCAGTGCCGTTGATCACGATCTTTGTGATTATCGATTTGATCAAGCGCATTGCCTGGAAACGCCTGGTGGGGGCGGATTACCCACCTAATCCCTATGCCGAAGTACAGGCGGGCAGCCTGGTGACCTTCCTCTTTTCATTCGACTCGCTGATGGTGGCGCTGATGCTGACCAACTGGATACCCTATGCGCGGCTGCTGAATGCGTTGGTCACCCTGGTGAAATCGAGAGAGTTTATCGAGGCTGCGCGCTGTATTGGGGCGAAGGATGGACGGATCATTTTCAGGCACATCCTGCCCAACATACTGCCGCCCGTGTTGGTGCTGGCCGGCCGAGATATTGGGACGATCGTGCTGCTGCAGACCGGGCTGACTTTTGCTGGTTTTGGCGGGAATTCGGCATGGGGCAGTCTGCTGCGCCAGGGAATGAGTTGGATTTTGAGCGGCACGAGTTTCTTCAGCTACTGGTGGGTGTGGTTGCCGGCCACACTGATGATCATGTTCTATGGCGTGAGCTGGAACCTGCTGGCCGAGACGTTCAACCGCCGGCTCGACCCACGCAGATACGGAAGATTATAAAAGGTGGCGAATTGAGGTTCACGTGGGTGCGCAGCACCCACGTGAACCTCAATTCGCCAGTTCCTCTTCCTGAACTTGAATGACTGCATTAACCTCTGATTCGATTTAACAGTAAGGGTATTGGAAGGTAAGGATGAGGCTATCATGGTTGGGTAACCAGCCACCAGGCTGCCGACCAGGTTGTTGGCGACTACCTGGTGGTAGACTACGGTCTTCCTGGGTACCGTCGTGTCAGTCGCGGTCAGGCTTGTGCCTGCTGCTAATCCTGGCTTGACCACAACGGTGGTTTTCACCACATCCCAGGTAGGGGCGGATCCTCGCGGAGCATCCTGTAAGGAGCGTGTCCGCCCTCTCAGGAGTGTGAAAGCCGGGCTTTTGCCTTTATTAATAGGCGCACGTGCTGGCCTGCCGCACCAGGGGGCCATCGCCCCATTTCAGGTTCAGGGCAAAATCGAGCGAGCTGCCGTTGTTTTGCAAAAGGGTCACACCCTTGAGCGTCAGCGCGCCCGTAACCGTAGTGAGGTACAGCCCGTAGTCGGCGTTATTGTTGAAGACCGCACACTGGATAAGCACCGTATGCGCCGCCAGAAAAGAAGGACGCCCCGCCATAGTTGTTTTGGTCAGTATGTCATGGGTCATGCTGACGCTGCCGCTGCCCTTGCATATGCCGCTGAACGTATTTTTCATGCAGTTATTGATAGCTACCCCGGCCTGCCCGTTGTAGCCTGAATAGAAGTTATTGATGGTCACGCTGCCCCTGGAGCGGATATCCAACCCGTAGGCGCCGTTGCTGAAGACATCGGCGTTGCTGTTAGCACCCAGGTAGGTAACATTGCCCTGCCCGGAGCACTTTTCAGTCTTGGTACTATTGTTGATCTTCAGACAGTTATCGATGGTGACTCCGTTGCTGCTGGCGCCCGTGTTAGCCATCGAACGAATATTACCCAGGGTGACGTTGCCCTTGCTGTAAATGACCAGCCCGGTGGCAGTATGCTGGCTGAATTGGCTGTTGGTCACCAGCGCCGTCTTGGGGGCGGAACTGATTGAATTATCCAACCGGGCGCCAGCCTCAAGGCTGTGGTTGAGATTGACATTGATGGAATCGACCACTATGCTGCCGGTCGAAGCCAGGTCGAGGCCGATGCCGCTGTTGCTGAAAAAATCGCTGCGGGTGATGGTGGCGCCACCTGCCCCAGAAAAGAGCCCAACCCCGCTGTCGCCGTTATTTTCGGCTTGAATGTCAGAAACACTGAGGCTGCCCAGCGTGCTGACCGATAAACCTATCTGGTTGAGGTTCGAATTAAAATAAGAATGCGAAATGGCAACGTTGCCCCGGGCGCTGAGTAAGGCGCCGGACTCTTCATTTTGGGTTGCGAGCACGTTTTGCAGGATGATGCCCCCGGTGCCGCCTACTGTAGACACTGCCACCAGCCCGCTGCCTTCACTGTCGCCCGGGTTAACGTTTGAATTGAGCTCGAAAGTGCTGTTGCGCACCACCAGGCCCTTGCCAAAGGTCAGGTCGGCCCTGTTGCCCTTATTGAAGATAGCAGTTGTGTTTTCGAGGGATACCGCGCCCTTCGACTGCACAAACAGGCCATAGCCGAGGGTGCTGCTGTTGAAGTCGCTGTTGTTGATAGCGACCCCCAGCCCCAGGTTGTTATCGATGTAGGCGCCATAACCGTTGCCGACGGAGATGACGTTCGACAGCTCGGCCGCGCCCTTGAAGGCGGACAGGTAAATCCCGTAATCAGCAGGATTGCGGACCAGCAGGTCAACCAGGCGCAGCGTGCCGCTCAGGTTGGGCAGCGAGCTTACCTGTCCATTAACAATGGTAAAGCTGTTGAGCGAGGCATTGCCGGTATTGAAGGTGACCGGACCATGGATGGTCATGCTGCCGATGTATTCGCCCACCAGGTTGATGGGTTTGGTGATGGTGACCGTCTCGGTATGTTTGCCGCTTTGAATGAACACGCCCCAGTTGGTCTTTACCCGGGTATCGGTGATCATATCCGTGATACCGCCCAACCTGTCAATGCAGCCGGTGCCTGTACCTCCCAGCCAGGTGGGGTAAACCCCGGTTGGGCAGGCCATCGGGTTACCAGCCAGCGTCACTACTGCCAGCCTGGCTGCCAGCAGGATGGGGTTGCCGTGGGAATCGCGCAGCACGGCATCCGATTGGTAAGCCGCCTCCACCGCCCGGGCCACCTGGTCAGGCGGGGTGTCGGGCGGGCGGACTGTATCCGCCGAGTGAGATTTGGGCTTGCAGCCCGGGTTGGAAGGCGGCGGGGCAGCTCGCTGGCAGCCAACGCCGGTTGGGCGAGCGAAAACAGCACGGCCAGCGCTACCAGAAGTGAGATCGATAGCTTGAGAACAGCTTTCATTTTTTCCTCCTTGGCTAATTCTCTGTGGCGGCAAAGAGGTTCTTAATTGTAAGAAATGGGATTATTTAGCTTAATCATATAGATTTCCGCCGCCGGAGTTAAGTGATACTATGTGAAAATTGTCGCATATTCTGACCTGTGATATACTTTATTTAAAGCAAATCAGACTAATATAGTAAGGATTGTCTATGGTTGCTCAATATCTCCCACTTTTCATTTTATTAGTCCTGGCGGTAATGGTCGGTTTCATCGCCGTTGGTTTGGGGATCATTTTCGGGCCGCGCCGCCCTACCTGGCGCAAAAGCCAGCCGTATGAGTCGGGCATCGTGCCCTATGGGCCAGGCGTGCAGCGTATCTCGGTGCGCTACTACCTGGTGGCGGTGCTCTTCATCCTGTTCGATGTCGAAATCGTCTTCTTCCTGCCGTACGCGGTCATCTTCCGCCAGTTGGGCACGGCCGGTCTGTTAGGTATGATCTTGTTCGTCGGCATCATGGTAGCCGGCTATATCTACGCCTGGAAGAAAGGAGCGTTGGAATGGGATTAGAACCTCCGAAAACCGGCACTCCGGGTTTAATGGTTACCACCCTCACACAGGCGGTTAACTGGGCGCGCACCAATTCGATGTGGCCAATGCTGTTTGGCCTGGCCTGCTGTGCCATCGAGATGATGTCTGCGCAGGCTTCGAGCTACGACCTGAGCCGCTTCGGCATGGAACTGATGCGGGCCAGCCCACGCCAGTCTGACCTGATGATCGTAGCGGGGCGTGTCAGCCGCAAGATGGCTCCGGTCGTGCGCCAGCTTTACGAACAGATGCCCGACCCCAAGTGGGTTATCGCCATGGGCGACTGCGCCTCGTGCGGCGGCATTTTTAATAACTATGCTGTCGTCCAGGGGGTAGATGAGGTAGTGCCAGTGGATGTTTATGTGGCTGGCTGCCCGCCCCGCCCAGAAGGCCTGATCCACGGTATCATCACCCTGCAAGAAAAAGTCAAGCAAGAGACACTCAAGACATGGTAGGGCTTATGGAGTAATCCGATGGACGATACCCTTCAATCTGCCGTTTCAGCCATGCAACAGCGCTTCGGGGCGCAGGTCGAGGAAGCATTCGGCGAGGTGACCCTGGTCATCCCGCCGCAGCACAACCTGGACGCCGTCCAGGCGCTGCGTGACGAATTCCAGTTCAACGTGCTGTCTGACCTGACCGCGGTTGACTACTGGCCGCAGGACCAGCCGCGCTTCCACCTGCTGGGTATGCTCTATTCGATGTCCAGCAGCCAGTACCTGCACCTGCGTTTTCCTCTGGATGGCAGCGCTCCACACCTGCCCACCTTAGAAGGTATCTTCCCGAACGCCAACTGGTACGAGCGTGAGTTGTGGGACCTTTTTGGCATCCGTTTTGACGGTCATTCAGATATGCGCCGCATCCTGATGCCTTACGACTGGGAAGGGCACCCCCTGCGCAAAGATTACCCCCTGGGCTATGAAGAGCCCCAGTTCACCTTTAACTTTGACGAGATCAGCCTTCGCAAGCCGAAGGGACAGAAATAGCAGGGAAAACCATGACGGAATTTCGGCAAGTAACCGTTGATGAGCTGCGCCACCTGGTGTCGGAGCGCGCCCTCAAGGGCGAGACCATGCTGCTCAATATGGGACCGCAGCATCCGAGCACGCACGGCGTGCTGCGCCTGCTGCTCGAGCTGGACGGGGAAATCGTGGTCAACTGCATCCCCGACATCGGCTTCCTGCACACCGGCATCGAAAAGAACATGGAGGCCAAAACCTACCAAAAAGCAGAGGTGATGACCGACCGGCTGGATTACCTCAACCCGATCGGCAACAACCTGGTTTTCTGTCTGGCATTGGAAAGGCTACTCGTGCTGGACGTGCCGCCACGCGCCCAGGCCATCCGCGTCATCCTGACCGAGCTGACCCGCATCGCCTCGCACCTGATCTGGGTAGGCACCTCGGCCCTTGACCTGGCAGCCATGTCGGTTTTCCTCTACGCCATGCGCGAGCGCGAGATGGTATTGGATATCTTCGAGATGTGCTCGGGACAGCGCATGATGACCACCTTTCTACGCCCGGGTGGGCTGTGGCGCGACGTGCCGGTCGAGTTCGAAAACGCCGTGCAGCACTTTTTGGATATCATCCTGGCGCGCATCGATGATTATGAAAGCCTGCTTACCACCAACCCGTTGTTCCGTGACCGCACGCGCGGCATCGGGGTGATCAACGTTGAGGACTGCCTGCGTTGGGGTATTACCGGTCCGGTGATCCGGGCAGCGGGTATGCCTTTCGATCTGCGCAAGGCGCACCCATACAGTGGTTACGAGCAGTACCAGTTCGAGATCCCCACCCAGACGACCGGAGATATTTACGGGCGCTACCTGGTGCGCATGGAAGAGATGCGCCAGTCGGTGCGCATCGTGCAGCAGGCGCTCGACCATTTGCCCTACGGCCCGGTGCGCTCCAACGACCGCAAGGTGGTGCCGCCGCCCCGCTCAGAGATTGGCACCAGTATGGAAGCCCTCATCCATCATTTCAAGCTGTACACCGAAGGCTTCGCGGTGCCCAAAGGCCATGTTTATGCAACCATCGAAAGCCCGCGCGGCGAGCTGGGCTGCTATATGGAAAGTGACGGCGGCCCTAAACCCTACCGGGTGCACATGCGCACGCCTTCTTTTGCCAACCTCCAGATTATGCCGCTGCTGACCCGCGGCCACTACGTGGCAGACGTGGTCGGCATCATTGGTTCCGTCGATATTGTCCTGGGAGACACAGACCGATGAACGCGCTGCAGCAGAAATTTCCCACCCAAATCCAGACCATCCTGGCAAAATACCCGCCTGACAAACAGGCCTCGGCGGTCATGCCGCTGCTTTACCTGGCACAGGCTGAAACCGGCTTTGTGAGCCAGCAGTCGATCCAGGATATCGCCGCGATTGTTGGTCTTTCGTCGACTGACGTGGATGCCCTGATCGGGTACTATACTCTTTACCACGACAGTCCCGCCGGACGCTACCGCCTGCAGGTTTGCACCGACTTGCCCTGCGCCTTGCGCGGCGCTGAAGATTTCATGCACAGCCTGTGCGCCAATATGGGCATCAAGGTCGGCGAGACCACCCCGGATGGGTTGATCACCATTGAAGAGGTCACCTGTCTGGCAGGCTGCCACCGGGCGCCGATATTCCAGGTGCAGGGCGACGGTGAAATCACGTACCATGAGAACCAGTCGGTGGAGACCGCTCTGGCTCTGGTAGCTGAACTGCGCCAGCGCGCCGCCAGGAAAGAGGTTAACAATGGGTGAACTGGTCCTTCTGCGCCATCGTGAAATCCCCGACCTAGACCGGCTGGAGGTTTACCAGGCTCACGGCGGCTTCGAAGCCTTCCGTAAGGCGGTCACCAGCCAGCAGCCAGCGGACGTGCTCAACGAGGTCAAGGCCTCCGGGCTGCGCGGGCGCGGTGGGGCGGGCTTCCCGACCGGGATGAAGTGGAGCTTCATCCCGAATGACCTGTGGCCGCACTATGTGGTAGCCAATGCCGACGAATCCGAACCGGGTACCTTCAAAGATCGTGAGATCCTGGAAAGCAACCCTTACCAGTTCCTCGAAGGATTGATGCTCGCCTCTTATACGGTGCAGGCTAATTTTTCCTACATTTACCTGCGCGGCGAGTTCTGGCAGATCGGTGATAAGCTGGAAGACTGCATCCGCCAGCTCGAGGCCGCCGGGTTATTGGGTGAAAAGTTGTTTGGCAGTAACTACGCGCTGCGTTTGCATACCCACCTCGGCGCCGGAGCCTACATTTGCGGAGAGGAAAGCGCCTTACTCGAATCGATCGAGGGTAAGCTGGGCCAGCCGCGCTTGCGCCCGCCTTTCCCGGCGGTTTATGGCCTGTACGGTAAGCCCACTGTGATCAACAACGTTGAGACCATCGCTAATATTCCACCCATTATTCTGAACGGCGCTACCTGGTACCGGAAATTTGGCACCGAAAGAAGCCCGGGGACCAAGATCTTCTGCCTGTCGGGCAGTGTCAACCGGCCAGGCAACTATGAGCTGCCCCTGGGCACTACCTTCCGCGAGCTGATTTATACCCACGGCGGCGGCATTCTAGGCGGGCGAAAGATCAAGGCCATCATGACAGCGGGAGCTTCTTCAAGCCTGATCGTGGCGGATGAAAAGGCGCTTGACTGCCCGATGGATTACGAATCGGTACAACAGCAGCTTGGCGCTCCGCTGGGCTCAGCCTCGGTGATCATATTGGATGAAACCGTTAATATGGCCTGGCTGGTGGAAAAAACCACCCGCTTCTTCGAGCACGAGTCCTGTGGCAAGTGCACCCCCTGCCGTGAGGGCACCTATTGGATGGCGCATCTGGCCGAACGAATTGCGGGTGGTCAGGGCGGCATGAGTGATGTCGACCTGCTGAACGCGGTTGCCCACGCCATCCAGAATAAGTGCCTGTGCCCGCTGGGCGAATTCTCTATCATGTCAGTCAGGTCGGGGGTGGAGAAGTTCTGGGAAGATTTTGAGAAAGTGGTAAGTAAGTGAGTCACAGGATGCCGAAACTGATCACTCTGTTAATCGATAACCGAAAAGTCAGCGTACCAGCGGGGACGTTGATCGTCGACGCCGCCAAGAAGATCGGCAACGATATCCCGGTCTTCTGCTACCATCCTAAGATGGAGCCGGTGGGGATGTGCCGCATGTGCCTGGTGGAAATCGGGCGCCCGGCCATCGACCGCGGCACCGGTCAGCCGCTGCTCAACCCGGATGGCACGCCTAAGGTCCAGTTCGGCCCCAAGCTCGAGACGGCCTGTACTACACCGGTATCGGAAGGTATGCAGGTGGTAACTGCCAGCGTTAAAGTCAAAGCCGCCCGCAACGAGATGCTGGAGTTCCTGCTCACCTCGCACCCGTTGGACTGTCCGGTCTGCGACAAGGGCGGTGAATGCCCGCTGCAGAACCTGACGCTGGGCTTCGGGCCAGGCGTAAGCCGTTTCCGCTTCGATGAGAAGATGCACCTGGGCAAGCATGTCCTGTTGGGTGAGCTGATCCTGCTCGACCGCGAGCGCTGCATCCAGTGCGGGCGCTGCGTGCGTTTCCAGCATGAGCTGGTCGATGACCCGGTGATCAATTTCTCCCAGCGCGGGCGCTCCCTGCAGATTATCACTAACTCCGAGCCGGGCTTCGATTCGATCTTCTCCGGCAACACCACCGATATCTGCCCGGTGGGTGCGCTAACCACAGCGGATTTCCATTTTGGGGCGCGCCCCTGGGAACTGAACGCGGCCGCCTCGCTGTGCAGCCACTGCCCGGTCGGCTGCAACATCGTTTACAACGTCCGGCGCGAGGCGCGTTCCGGCGGTAAGACCGTCATCAAGCGGGTTATGCCGCGCCAGAATGAGCAGGTCAACGAGATCTGGATGTGCGATAAAGGGCGTTTCGCCTATCACTACGCCGAGAGCTCCGAACGCCTGACCCAACCGTTGGTGCGCAAAAACGGTGAGCTGAAACCAGCTACCTGGGACGAAGCCCTGACCCTGGTGGAAGCCTGGCTGCGTGAGGCCGGCGATGAACGCATCACGCTGGTGGGAGGGCGCCTGCCGAACGAGGACCTGTTCAACCTGCTCCAGCTCGGCGGAAAACCCCGGCTGTACACGCACATGGCGGGCGGCGACCTGGTGACGCAGTTTGGCCTGCCGCCCGGCAGTAACCTGGGTGATCTAGGCAAGGGCAGTGCCATCCTGGTGGTAGCCAGCGATCTGTACCAGGAAGCGCCGGTCTGGTGGCTGCGCATCAAGCAGGCCACCCGGCGCGGTGCGGCGTTAATTGTCGCCAACCCGCGGCCCACCCGGCTGGATAAATTCGCCAGCCACACCTTGCGCTACGCCTATGGCGATGAGACCAGCACGGTGCGCAGCCTGCTTTTCGCCAACGGCGCTCCCGAGGAGCTGAAAGCCGCCGCCCAGGCGATTGCCGCCGCCGAGAATCTGGTTGTATTCTACGGCAGCGATGGCCTGGGATTGGTAGGCTCAGCCGCCCTGGCACTGGCCTGCGCCGAGCTGCTGACCCCCGAATTACTGGGGGTAACCAAGACAGCCCAGCACCCGAACAACGGCCTGGTGGCAGTCTGGCCGCACGCCAACACCCAGGGCGCCTGGGAGTTGGGCCTCCGCCCTTCATTCGACCTGGCGGATGAGCTGCGCCAGGCCAGGGTTGTCCTGGTCGCGGCAGCCGATCCGTCTGGCGATGATCCACGCCTGGCGGAGGCGTTGGATGCTGCTGGTTTTGTGATCGTGCAAGAGCTGTTCCTGACCGAAACCGCCAAACGCGCCGATGTGGTCCTGCCGGTGCAGGCCAACACCGAGCGTGAGGGTACCTATATTTCCGGTGAACGCCGCTTGCAGCGCTTCTACCCGACGGTGCCGCCGCAGGCGCCCGGACCGCGCCCTGATTTTGAGATCGCCAGCCTGATAGGGGCGCGCCTGGGGTTGAAGCTCGAAGGGCGGGCGCCTGCCCTCATCCTGCTGCAAATGGCTGAAAACCTGCCGGCCTTTGCCGGAATGACCTACCAGAAGCTGGCCGAGGCCGGTGAGCAGTGGCCGCTCATCGGGCGCCATGATTTATATTTCGGCGGCACCATGTACGATAACTACCAGGGGCTGGGGGCGACCCTGCCGCTGTTGCCGGTTTCCTCGCTGCCGGCCGCGCCCGTCCAGCCAGCACTGGCAGTGCCCTCCGGCGGGCTGCTGGCGGTGCCAGTTACCCGGCTTTATGACCAGGGTACCACCCTGGCGCCTTCCTCCCCGCTGCTAAAACAGCGGCTGGAAGGAAATTTGGTCTGGATTAACCCGGCGACGGCTGCCCGGCTGGGGTTGACCCAGGGCGATGATGCCCGCCTGGAACTGGGCGGCGCAATCCATGCGGTGCAGGTTCACCTGGAGGCGGCGGTTCCGCTGGACGTGGTTCTGCTACCGCGCCCGATGTGCATGGAGCCGCTGGGAATCGAGAGCCACGCAATCCATAGCGTGAAGAGGTAGTGCATGAACTTATCCAACATCCTCGAATGGGCGATTAAGGCGCTGGTGCTGATCCTGATCCTGACCGGTGGGTTCGCCTATACCACCTATTACGAGCGGCGGCTGCTGGCACGTATGCAGGTGCGCATCGGACCCAACCGGGCCGGGCCGTTCGGCCTGTTGATCCCCATCGCCGACGCCGTCAAGCTGATCTTCAAAGAACAGCTCATCCCGGCCAATGCCGATAAGTTCATCTTCTTCCTGGCGCCGATCATCACCGTCATCCCGGCGTTGATCGTGTTGGGAGTAGTACCCTTCGGCGGTACCATCAACCTGTTCGGCCGGCCGGTCAACCTGTATATCGCCGACATCAACGTGGCGGTGCTGTATATCCTCTCGGTGACCTCCATTTCGGTCTATGGCATCACCCTGGCAGGCTGGTCGTCTAATAACAAGTACGCCACGCTGGGTGGGCTGCGCGCCACCTCGCAGATGATGAGCTACGAGCTTTCGCTGGGGCTTTCGTATATGGGTGCGATTTTGCTGGCCGGTTCGATGAGCATGCTGGATATTGTCAACGCCCAGAAAACCCTGCCTTTCGTCGTCTACCAACCGGTCAGCTTCGTCATTTACCTGCTGGCCTCGCTGGCCGAGATCAACCGCGCCCCGTTCGACATGCCCGAGGCCGAGCAGGAACTGACCGCCGGTTACCACACCGAATATTCTGGGATGAAGTTCGCCCTGTTTTTCATGGCCGAATACATCAAGATGATCGCCATCGCCACCATTGGCGCCTCCCTTTTCCTGGGCGGTTTCCGCGGCCCGCTGGTGGATACTTTCCCGCTGCTCGGCCCGCTGTATTTATTTTTAAAAGTCTTCATCTGGGTCGGCATCATCATCTGGATCCGCGCTACACTGCCGCGTATCCGCTATGACCGCCTGATGATGTTGGAGTGGAAAATTGTCTTCCCGCTCTCGCTGGCCAATGTGCTGATAACGGCGATTGTTCTGGTATTGGTAGGAGGAAGATAAGGGTATGTTCAAAGGCCTGTTTACTACCCTCAAATCTGTGTTCGAAAAGCCGGTCACCATCCAGTACCCGGAGGAAAAGCGCCCGGTGCGCCAGCGCTTCAAAGGGCGGCACGTGCTCCACCGCTATGACAACGGGTTGGAAAAGTGCATCGGCTGCTCGCTGTGCGCGGCCGCCTGCCCGGCCGATGCTATTTTCGTCGAGGCCGCCGAGAATACCGATGAAGTCCGCTATTCACCCGGCGAGCGCTATGCCAGCACCTACGAAATCAACATGCTGCGCTGTATATTCTGCGGCTTTTGCGAAGATGCCTGTCCCACCGAGGCCATCATTCTGGGCGATAACTACGAGCTGTCTTACACCAAACGCAGCCAGGCGGTTTATACCAAGGATCTGCTGCTCGAAGCGGTTCTTCCGGGCGGGCAACCCACCCCGCAGAAGACCGAGCCGGGGCTGTACACCCGCTCGGTGCCGGATATGAAAGACCCAACGGATTAGGAGTTTCTATGCTCACAGCTCAATTCATTTTCTTTGTGGTCGTCGGGCTGGTGGTGATCGCCAGCGCCCTGGGCATGCTGCTCAGCCGCAATGCCATGTACTCGGTGCTCTTTCTGGTGTTGAACTTTGCCAGCGTGGCGGCGCTGTACATGCTGCTGGGGGCCCCGTTTATCGCCCTGGCGCAGGTCACGGTTTACGCCGGCGCCATCATGGTGCTGTTCCTGTTCGTGGTGATGCTGCTGGGAGCTGAGCGCCTGCAGAGCAAGGAAGACATCCGGGGGCAGCGCTGGTTGGCGGGCGGCGTGCTGCTGGCGCTGCTGCTGGAAGCGGGGGCAATGCTGGTGGTGAACTCCGCCGCTTTCCACGCCCTGCCTGAGGCTACCGTCGAGTTCTCGACCCCGGCCAACATCGGCATGGAGCTCTTCACCAGGTATTCGCTGCCATTCGAGCTGACCTCGGTCATCCTGCTGGTCGCCGTGGTCGGGGCGATTGTGTTGACCAAGCGTGAGAAGGGGAAAGGACTTTGATCGTCTATTTTTTAACGCAGAGTTCGCCGAGAACGCAGAGAGAAAAAACGAAAAAAGCTTTCTCTGCGTTCTCGGCGGCCTCAGCGGTAAAAATCAGGGAAGGTGATTTATGGTACCAGTCAGCTATTACCTCGTTCTTTCGGTGATTATGTTTGCCCTGGGGGTGGTGGGGGTGTTGCTACGCCGCAACGCCATCGTCATTTTCATGTCGCTGGAGCTGATGTTCAACGCTGCCAACCTGGTCTTCGTGACCTTTGCTGCTTATTACCAGACTTTGAGCGGCCAAATCTTCGTATTCTTCGTCATGACGGTGGCTGCGGCCGAAGTGGCAGTCGGGCTGGCGCTGATGGTAGCCATCTTCCGCAACAAACGCAGCATCGATGTCGACCAGGTCAACAGTCTGAAGGGCTAAGCAGGAGTTAACCCAATGGATGCTACTTTTACAATTGTGCCGTGGGTGGTATGGCTGCCGGTCATCGGGCTGCTGCTCAACCTGGTATTCAGCAAATGGCTGGGCGAAAAAGCCTCCGGCTGGCT